>DHCFJ07801__coassemble_1570_pt1 | contig 63142 bp, 56 predicted proteins | sample DHCFJ07801__metabat2_low_PE_008 | metagenome-assembled genome bin DHCFJ07801
CGCGGAGATCGAGGAAGCGTCCGGAACGCGCCGTGAGTTCGTAGAACCAGATGGCGGTGACCACGATCCACATGATCGGGAACAGTCCGAAGATGGCGCCCTGGGTCGCGGACAGCCCGGCGAGGCCGACGGGCATGTCGTAGATGAGGATGGCGATGACCAGTGAGACGCCGAGCGCTGCCAGGCCGGCCCAGTGGGCTTTCCATCGAAGCAGACCCAGTGCCACGAAGACGGTGACCAGCGGCAGTAGGGCGACCAGTGCCGAGAGGAGAAGATTGTCGGCAACCGGGGCGAGGTCGGGTTGGTACAGGGAGTTCATCGTATGTCTGTCCACCTTGCGGGGGGTGTGGGGTGGGCTGTGGCGTCGGCATCCGGGATAGTGACCTGCGCCACTGATGTGGTCAGACCACATACTAGATCACGGAAAGTTTCACCGTCAAGACTTTGTTCTGAGTGCGGGAAGATTGCCCGCAGCTGGTGCGGTGAGGACTCTGCGACGGTGTGGACGTACCACGAGTCAGCGCGGAGACAGCGTGGAGACAGCGCGGAGACAGTTCAGAGACAGTGCAGGGGGACTGTGGGAACACCGGGCGGGGACCGTTCGACGTGGTACAAACAAGACCATGACCCAGCAGGACGATCAGCCCACAGGGCAGACTCCAGAGCAGACTCCGGGGCAGCCCGCCACGCCCCGGGTCCGTGCTCATCAGATGGTGGCGAACACCATCGAGAACCGGATCCTGGCCGGTGAGCTCCATGTCGGTGACCTGCTCCCCCCGGAACGGGCACTGTCGGAACAACTGAACGTCAGCCGGGCCGCGGTGCGTGAGGCGATCCGGGTGTTGGAGGGGCAGGGTGTCGTGGAGTCCAACGTCGGCTCCGGGGAGAAGGCCGGTACCTTCATCGCTGCGATGCCGTCGGAGGCACTGTCACGATTCCTGCGGCTGCACGTCGCCCTGTCGAACTTCAGTCTCGACGAGGTGGTCCGCACCCGGTCGATCCTGGAGGTCGAGAGTGCCCGGCTCGCCGCCGTCGTCCGCGACCCCGAAGCGCTGGCCAAGATGCGTCAGGCCGTCGAGGAGATGGATGACCCCACGGTGAGCCGTGAGGTGTTCAACGACACCGACACTCGCTTCCACATCGCCCTGGCCCACGGCTCCGGCAACCGACTCTTCGCTGACATGACCCAGGCGATCCGTGAGTCGCTGCGGGTGCCGACCCTGCGCGGTTTCCAGGTGAATCAGGACTGGGAATCACTGGCCGACACCCTGCGTGCACAGCACAAGGGCATTCTTCAGGCGGTGGTGGACGGTGATGCCGAGGAGGCTGGACGGCGGATGGCGGAGCATGTCGAGACCGCCTACCGGCGTGTGTTCGGCTGAGCGGACCCACGGGCAGGTTTCCGGGACAGGTTTTCGGGCGGGGAACCTTTCGGGGTGCTGGTGGCGTCTCTCTGACCGTGGTGCGTCCCGACCGGCGGGAGGCACACTGACACCCGTGAAAAGGGGAGGGACCCATGAGTTTCAGAACGACGACCGAGGTCATGCAGGCAACCGCAGGGCGGGTCGACAACGTCAACGACCAGGTGCAGGGCGAGCTCAACCGGTTGCGCGGCACCGTCGACGGGCTGCGCGGGGCGTGGCAGGGGGATGCGCAGTTGTCCTTCCACGCGCTGATGGAGCGCTGGAACGAGTCGGCCACCGAACTGCGGGCGGCCCTGCACGGTATCTCCGAGAACATCCGCGGCAACGCACGCGGCTTCCAGCAGGTCGAGGACGAGAACGTCGCCGCCTTCCGATGAACCGGCCACCAGGTCGGCAGCTGACCAGCACAACCCACATGAACATGACAGGACGGTAGACCGTTGATCCAGTACAATTTCGCGCAGATCGCGCAGGCGTCTGCAGACATCCATGCCACCAACCGCACCATTGACGGGCTCTTCGACCAGCTCAAATCGGACATCGCCCCGATGGTCGCCGAATGGGAGGGCGAGAGTGCCTCCGCCTACAAGGTCGCCCAGCAGCGATGGGACACCGCCGCCCTGGAGATGAACCAGGTGCTCCAGTCCATCGCCCGGGCGGTCGACGATGCCAATGCCCGCATGAGTCAGATCAACACCAGCGCCGCCAACAGCTGGGCCTGACCCCCGGGCCGTTGCCACCGCCGCCACCGTCGTCCCCCGTCGGTGGCGGCCTTTTGGTACTCGGGGGCACTTCCGGTAACCTCGTTCAGGTTGCGATCATCCATGTTGTCCTGCCCTGGACGACACGGCTGATCGGCCCGCAGGTCCCCACCGGCCGCTGCGGGCGCCGTTCCTGGTTTCCACCGTGTTCTCCACGGAGTTTTCCACAGTGTTCCCAGGGACCACGGTCTCCCGGCTGGCAGTTCCATGAAGACCTAGAGGAGTCGTCAATGACTACTTTCCACCCGAAGAGCGGTGACATCACCCGTAAGTGGTACGTCATCGACGCCACGGACGTGGTTCTGGGTCGTCTGGCCACCCACGCAGCTGACCTGCTGCGCGGCAAGGGCAAGGCGATCTACGCACCCAACGTCGACTGTGGTGACAACGTCATCATCATCAACGCGGACAAGGTTCACATCTCGTCCAACAAGCGGGACCGCGAGTTCCGTTACCGCCACTCCGGTTACCCGGGCGGCCTGAAGACCCTCTCCCTGGGCCGCTCCATGGAGCTGCACCCGGAGCGCGTCGTGGCTGAGTCCATCACCGGCATGATGCCGCACAACAAGCTCAACCGCGAGTCCGCTAAGAAGCTGCGCGTCTACGCCGGCTCCGAGCACCCCTACGCGGCCCAGAAGCCTGAGGCCTACGAGATCAAGAAGGTGGACCAGTGACCGATAACGAGAACTACACCGCAGAGGCCGCTGACGCCGCTGATGTCGAGAACTTCGCTGCCACCGACGCCGTGAACGAGGAGTTCGTCGCCAGCATCGGTGACTCCGTCGCCGAGGGCACCGAAACCGAGGGTGACGACGCCGTCGCCGCCGCTCCGGTCCTGTACGACGGCCCGATCCAGACCGTCGGTCGCCGCAAGGAGGCCGTCGTCCGTATCCGCATGGTGCAGGGCTCCGGCCAGTTCACCTGCAACGGTCGCACCCTGGAGGACTACTTCCCCAACAAGCTGCACCAGCAGCTGATCAAGGCTCCGCTCGTTCTGCTCGAGCGCGAGAACCAGTTCGACTTCCAGGTCAACCTCAAGGGCGGTGGCCCGTCCGGTCAGGCCGGTGCGATGCGTCTCGCCATCTCCCGTGCGCTGAACAAGTACAACCCCGAGGAGCGCTCCGCCCTGAAGAAGGCCGGCTTCCTCACCCGTGACGCCCGCGCGGTCGAGCGCAAGAAGGCCGGTCTGCACAAGGCCCGTCGCGCCCCGCAGTACTCCAAGCGCTGATCGTGTCGGGGCACTTGTGCCCCGACCCTGTCAGCCCCTGGTGGTCTGGTCCGGTTCTCGAACCGGACGCATCGCCGCCCCATCCCGCACTTTCCGTGCGGGGTGGGGCGGTTTCTTTGTTCGGACTGCCGGTTGGTGCCGACGTCATCGGAGATTGCATACCGTCATCGCAGATTGTCGATAATTGGCATAAAAGTGACATAGTTCGATGACGCTGTGCACGTTCCGATGACGCAGTTCTGCCGACAGGCAGATCACACCATCCCCGAACCCTCTCCCGGAGCGCCACGACCACTAGACTGGTTCCCCATGAGCAGACTTTTCGGAACTGACGGTGTGCGTGGTCTGGCGAACAAGGCCCTCACGGCACCGATGGCGTTGCGGCTGGGGGCCGCCGCCGCACGCGTCCTGACGGAGACGGGCCAGAGCTCGCGGCGTCCTACCGCGGTCATCGGCCGTGACCCGCGCGTCTCCGGTGAGATGTTGGCCAACGCTTTGTCGGCGGGCATGGCCTCGCAGGGGGTGGACGTCCTGAACGTCGGCGTGCTGCCGACCCCGGCCGTCGCCTTCCTCACCGACGACTACGGTGCCGACATGGGCGTGATGATCTCCGCCTCGCACAACCCGATGCCCGACAACGGCATCAAGTTCTTCGCCGCCGGTGGCCACAAGCTCGATGACACCGTCGAGGACGAGATCGAGTCCGCGATGCTGGACCGGACCGAGACCGGCCCGAGCGGTGCGGCGATCGGCCGGATCATCGAGGAGTCCGGCGACGCCCTGGAGCGCTACCTCTTCCACCTGCAGGACGCTGTCCCCCGCCCGCTGGACGGCATCCGTGTCGTCGTCGACTGTGCCAATGGTGCGGCCAGCAGTGCCGCCCCTATGGCCTACCAGGCCGCCGGTGCCGAGGTCGTGGCGATCCACAACACCCCGAACTCCTTCAACATCAACGACAACTGCGGCTCCACCCACATCAACGTGGTCCGCGACGCCGTCCTGGAGCATCATGCCGACCTGGGCCTGGCCCACGACGGTGATGCCGACCGCTGTCTCGCGGTAGATTCCGAGGGCAATGTCATCGACGGCGACCAGATCATGGCGATCCTCGCCGTGGCGATGAAGGAGGCCGGGGAGTTGCGCAAGAACACCCTGGTTGCGACGGTGATGTCGAACCTGGGCCTGACTTTGGCGATGAAGGAGCAGGGTATCGAGCTGCGGCGCACGAAGGTCGGTGACCGCTATGTGCTGGCCGACCTCAACGCCCACGACCTCGCGCTCGGTGGCGAGCAGTCCGGCCACATCGTCATCCCCTCGCACGGCACCACCGGCGACGGCACGCTGACCGGACTGTCGTTGATGGCGCGGATGGCCGAGACCGGTCAGACCCTCCGCGACCTCGCAGGGGTGATGACGGTGCTGCCGCAGACTCTCATCAACGTGCCGGTGGAGGACAAGGAGCGCATCCACACCTCCCAGGCGGTCAAGGACGCCATCGACGAGGCGGAGGCGGAGCTGGGGGAGACCGGACGGGTGCTGCTGCGCCCCAGTGGTACCGAGCAGGTCTACCGCGTGATGGTCGAGGCGGTTACCTCGGCAGAGGCCAAGCGGGTCGCAGGAAAGCTCTCCGGGGTGGTCATCGCCGAGGGGTAGCGAATCCCGCATCCCGGGGAACCTTTGGGTGGGGTGGTGGCGTCTGTCAGTCATGAGGCGCCCGGGCGGGCCGTGATGGCCCGCCTCTTTTTCGCGGTGAGTGCTCGTGCGACGACCGGTCGTGCGGACGCGGGGTGCAACGCATGGACAAGGGGAGGTTCGGCCGTGCCAGGTTTTGGGCAGGACGCAGGCAGACTCAGCGTGGATCCAGTCGCAGCGGGGGAGGTGCTGGACGATGCCGCCGGGCAGCTGGCCCGCCGGTTGGACGCACTGACGGCGGCACCGCCTCGCCTGGAGGCGTCCCGCTACGGGCCGGGCCTGGCCGACCGGGCGGCCCAGCTGGTCGAGTTGGTGAACCGCGCCCACCGGGTACGGCTGTCCCATACACAACGACTCCGCGACGGGGTGCAGGTGGCCCGCGAGACCGTCCGCAGCGTGCAGGGCACCGACGCGGTCTCGGCAGCCAGCCTGGGCACCGGGCAGTCGACAGGTGAGGGGAGCCGGTCATGAGGACAAGTGTTGCCAACCAGCAACGGATGACCACCGCAGTCCGAGACCTCGAGAGTACCGCCGGGATGGTCCAGGCGGCCGGTCCGATGATTGCTCCGGTGCTGAAACCTATCCTCTGGAGCGTGCTCGGGTTCTTCACCGGTTTCGGGGACGGAGATTCCGGGGCCGGGTCAGGGGGCGGTCGAGGAAAAGGCGGGCTGATCGGGAAACTCCTCAGTTTCATCCGGGATACAACGACCAGCGTTCTTGGTGGTCTCGCCGGGGCGATGATCGGTGACCGGCTGACTGGTGCTGCCGAGGAGAGCGACAACCACGAACAGGACGTGGCTGATGCCGAGGACTCCCTGGACTGGGGAGATGAGCTGTTCGACGACATCCAGCAGCAGTGCGCGGATGCCGTGGAGTCCTGTGTCTCAACCGCAGTACCGATGGCGCAGGCACTGATTGCCGCGGCTGCGGCGGCAGGGGAGCTGCAGGGTACCCAGCTGCGGATGCTGGCCGCCCAGCTACTCAGCACCGCTGGTGAATCGGTCTGCACCATGGTCGAGGGACGCAATGAGAGCCTCAGCGAGTGTATGGACTTCATGATCCAGCGGTGCACTCCTGCTGCTCAGGAGGGCAACTGCAGTGTCCCCCTTGCCGATGCCCCGGCACCGGCGGTCACCGCGGCGGCCAGTGAGGCCGCCGAGGTGCCGCCGTCCTCCGGTGTGGTGGAAACAGCACCTGCGGGCATGGCTGCCCCGGCAGTGTCAGCTCCGGCAGTGTCGGCCGCAGCCGGGTCCGCTGCGACGGCAACAGTGCCACCCGTGATCTCGGGGCAGGTCCCCGCAGCGCCGAACATCCTCACGCAGGCGGCATCGCTCGGTGCCGGACTGGCGGCCGCAGCCGGGGCCGGAGTGGTGCCGTCCGGCCCACCGCCGGCACCCACTCTGCCCACCCTGCCCACCCTGCCCACACTGCCCACACTGCCCGACATCGTCGGGAATGTGCAGCAGGCTGTGGACACGGCCATCACCACCGCGGTGGAGACCGTCACCCAGGTGGTGACCCCGGTGACCGGCGACTGTCCCGTACCGCCTGTCGAGTGTGAACCTGCAGCCTGCGAACCGGCTGAGAGCGTACCGGAGGACTGTGACACCGATGGCGACACCGATGACGAACTCGGAGACGACCCGCCACCCGAGGTCATTCCTGCCGGTGAGGAGTCGCCGGAGAATACCGAGGACGCTGGCGTCGACAAGTCCGCCGTCGACAAGACAGGTTTCGACAAGAGCGGCTTCGACAAGAGCGGCCTCCTGCCGGACGCGGCGGTTGACCACGCCAGTCACCCTGTCGAACCCGATCCGCCCGCCCCGACCTCCATCGTTGACGTCGACGCCGCCCCGTCCGGGGAGGCCGATGGCACCGACGAGGCGGAGGGGACCGCAGCTTCGCGGGAGAGCGTCCCGTCCCACCCGGGCTGGAGCCCGGAGGTGTGGTCGACGGAGAAGGCAGGGGAGTCGCCCGATACCGCACCCGAGGTGACTGTGGAACGGAGTGATCAGTGGTGACGAGCGCAGGAGAACAGCACTACGAGGCTCAGATGGAGCGCTACCTGGCGACGGTGGAGACCGCCACCGCAGAGTTCCGGGACGCGATGAAGAAAGCGCAGGAGCAGGTGCGGGAGTTCGCCGAGTCCGACCTCGGGAAGAAGGTTCTCGAGTCACTCACCGAGGAACAGCAGGCAGCGGTGCTGGGCCAGTCCAACGACGGCGACACCGACACCGACACCGGCTACCGTCCTGCGCCTGGCTCAACCGGATCGGGCGGAGTCCGGCGTACCGGCATCTTCGACTAGAACAGCAGTTTCGCCATGGCGTATTCGTCGTGGGGCTGCCCGTCGATCATCAATGTCGAACGCAACGTCCCCTCGGCCGTAAAGCCGGCCTTGCGGTAGAGCGCCACCGCGGGATCGTTCACCGTCACCACCGTCAGCTCCAGGACGCCGAACCCCTCATTGCCGTCGTCACGGCGTTCCCCCGGTTCGAAAAGCATGTAGGACGTCGCATCGTCCAACGCGAACAGCAATCGACGGAATGCCGCGCCATCCGACGCAACCAACGGTCGGAATGACGCGGCAGTACCCATCAGCCCCGGGTCAGAGCTTCTTCAGTGCCCGCTCACCGGCGGCCAGCGGGTCGACGAACTCCGGCAGACCCTCGATGAGCTCACCGCGTGTGGACAGCGTCGTGCCCTTGATCTCGAGCTCCGGGTCGCGGAATGGCGCGTACTTCTTGTCGTCCTCCGCGAGGATGAAACCGACGGTCAACGCACGGATGCGATCCTGCACGGCGAACTCCATGCCGCTGCTGGAGACGGCGAACTTTCGCATCAGCTTCTCGTGGAAACCGTCGGAGGTGGCCTTGTCCACCGAGCGGTACACCACGTCGCCACGCCAGTAGGCGGCCACGCGCTCGGGTTCGCCCTTCTCGAAACCGGTGGTGCGGCCCGGGCTCAGCACCAGGCCGGGTGCCGAGACATGCGTGGCGGCGTCGTAGCAGCTTGGTGCGGTGTCCGCCGGGTGGATCGCAACGACGCCGGCGAGCGTGGGGGTGTCGGTGTACTTGCGACGCGACTCCGTGGACGCCTCGCGTCCGGTCGCGGCGAGGACGGCGGCACCGGCACCCATACCGTGCCCGGCGAGGAAAAGCTTCGACGGGTCGACGGTGATGTTGCCGGCGCCCAGCCGCACACCGGAAAGGATCTGCAGGCAGGACTCCAGGTCGGAGGCGAAACCACGGTGGTTCGGCAGTGCGCCACGCTCGGTGTCGGGCGCGGCGACGGCGATACCCCAGCTGGCCAGATGGCGCAGCGTGGCGTGGTATCCGTCGACACCGATCTGCCAGTCGTGGCCGAAGGCCACACCGGGGATCGCGGTGCCTTCCGCGGGGGCGTAGACGCGTCCCGGGATGCCGGCGAAGTCGAGGTCGCCGACGAGGACCCGGTGGGGACCGCGCTTTTCCAGACTGGGGATGAGGTTCTTGACGTTGACAGCCACGGTGCACAGCCTAGTGGATGGCGCGTCTGCGGTGGGGGACTCACGGAGAACTCGTGTGTGGCAGTAGTGTTGTCAGACATGTGTGGAATCGTTGGTTACGTCGGAGATGAGTCAAGTAGCACCGGTGCTCTCGGCATCGGTCTGGACGCCCTTGCCCGTATGGAGTACCGGGGTTATGACTCCGCCGGTATCGCAGTCGTCGGTTCCGACGGGCTGCACGTGGAGAAGAAGGCCGGCAAGCTGGCGAACCTGCTGGATACCCTGGATGCCGACGGTCGGGACCGGTTCACCGGTTCGACCTGCATCGGACACACCCGCTGGGCGACCCACGGGCGCCCCAACGACGTCAACGCCCACCCGCACGTCTCCTACGACGGCAAGGTGGCCATCGTCCACAACGGCATCATCGAGAACTTCGCCCCGCTGCGCGCCGAGGTCGAGGCCGCCGGTGTCGAGTTGTCCAGCGAGACCGACTCCGAGGTCGCCGCGCACCTGGTGTCCCTCGCGTACAACGGTGGGCCCACCGCCGGAGACTTCGAGGCCTCCGCCATGGCCGTCCTGCGTCGCCTGGAGGGTGCCTTCACCCTGCTGTTCACCCATGTCGACCAGCCCGGCACGATCGTCGCCGGACGTCGCTCCACCCCACTGATCGTCGGCGTCGGTGAGAACGAGATGTTCCTCGGCTCCGACGTCGCCGCCTTCATCGCGCACACCCGCCAGGCCGTCGAACTCGGCCAGGACAACGTCGTGGTCATCACCAAGGACGGCTACAAGGTCATGGACTTCGACGGCACCGCCGCCGAAGGTCGACCCTTCACCATCGACTGGGACCTGGAGGCCGCGGAGAAGGGCGGCTTCGACTCCTTCATGATGAAGGAGATCTTCGAGCAGCCCGCCGCGATCCGCGACACCCTGGCCGGGCACTTCGTCGACGGCCGCGTCGTCCTCGACGAGCAGCGCCTGTCGGACGACGACCTGCGCCAGATCGAGAAGGTCTTCGTCGTCGCCTGCGGTTCGGCCTACCACTCCGGCCTGCTGGCGAAGTACGCCATCGAGCACTGGGTGCGTATCCCGGTGGAGATCGAGGTCGCCAGCGAGTTCCGCTACCGCGACCCGGTGCTGGACCGGCAGACCCTGGTCGTCGCCGTCTCCCAGTCCGGGGAGACCGCCGACACCCTGGAGGCCGTCCGCCACGCCAAGACCCAGGGTGCCCGCGTCCTGGCGGTGTGCAACACCAACGGTTCCCAGATCCCGCGTGAGTCCGATGCGGTGCTCTACACCCACGCCGGCCCGGAGATCGGTGTGGCCTCCACCAAGGCTTTCCTGGCGCAGGTGGCGGCGAACTACATCGTCGGCCTGGCACTGGCTCAGGCCCGCGGCACGAAGTACCGGGACGAGATCGAGTCCATCTTCGAGCAGCTGGACGCCATCCCTGCCAAGATCGAGCAGGTCCTGGAGCTGCAGGAGCAGGTCCACGCCCTGGCCGAGGAACTCGGCCCGATTCCCACCATGCTCTTCCTGGGGCGTCACGTCGGCTACCCGGTCGCACTGGAGGGCGCGCTGAAGCTCAAGGAGCTGGCCTACATCCACGCCGAGGGGTTCCCCGCCGGTGAGCTCAAACACGGTCCCATTGCCCTGATCGAGGACGATCTGCCGGTCGTCGTCGTGGTGCCGTCCCCGCGCGGCCGCGAGATCCTGCACTCCAAGATCGTCACCAACATCCAGGAGATCCGCGCCCGCGGCGCCAAGACCATCGTCATCGCCGAGGAGGGCGATGAGGCGGTCAAGCCCTACGCCAACCACCTGCTGCAGATCCCGGAGTCGGCGACCCTGCTGCAGCCGCTGCTGTCGACCGTCCCGCTGCAGTTCCTGTCCGCGGAGATCGCCCGCCAGTGCGGCAACGGTGACATCGACAAGCCGCGTAACCTCGCCAAGTCCGTCACCGTGGAGTGATCTGACGATGTCTGACACGCCTGGCACTTCTGGTACTTCTGGCACAGTGGCCCCGGGCCACGAGTTGGCCGAGATCATCACCGATCTCGGTGCCATCGAGCACAACGTGGCCACCCTGGTGCACGTCGCTGCCCCGGCCGGGGTGATGGCGGTGGTCAAGGCCGACGGCTACAACCACGGCATGGTGGACGTCGCCCGTGCCGCCCTCGCCGGTGGTGCCGCCGCTCTCGGGGTCGCCACCCTCGGCGAGGCCATCGCGCTGCGTGGTCAGGGTGTGGACGCACCGCTGACCGCCTGGATGTGGCTGGCAGACCCGGCACTCGAGGAACTGCGCCCGGCCGTGGAGCTGGACATCACCCTCGGCATCCCCTCGCTGGAGCACCTGCGGGCCGCTGTCCAGGTGTCCCGTACCGCGCTGGCCGACGGTGCGCACGCACCGCTGCGGGTCGGCCTGATGGTCGACACCGGGCTGTCCCGCTCCGGCATCTCGCCACACGATTGGTCAACCGCGGTCACCGAAGCCGCCCGTGCCGCCGCCGACGGCCTGCTGGAGGTTCGTGGCGCCTACTCACATCTGACCAGTGCAGACGACCCGTCCAACCCGGTCACCGACCTGCAGGCGGAGCGTTTCGACGCCGCCATCGCCGACTGCCGGGCCGCCGGCCTTGAGATGCCCGTCAACCACATCGCGAACACTCCGGCGACGCTGACCCGTCCCGACCTGCGTCATGAACTCGTCCGGCCCGGTGTGAGCGTCTACGGGGTCTACGCCGTGGACCCGGCGGCGATCCCGGCGCCGGTACGCGAGCAGTTCGGTGGTGATATCCAGCTGCGCGAGTCGATGACGGTGCGCGCCAGGGTGGTCACCACCCGTGTGGTACCCGCCGGGGAGGGCGTCAGCTACGGACACCTGTGGCGTGCCGAGCGTGACACCCGCACTGCGGTGGTGGCGTTGGGTTACGCCGACGGGATTCCGCGCAACCTCTCGGGACGCTTCGGCGTGACGATCAACGGGGACTTCTTCCCGCAGATCGGACGGGTGTGCATGGACCAGTTCGTCGTCGACCTCGGCCCGGTCGATACCGACACAGGTGCCGACGCCGAGAATCCGGGCGCGCAGGTCCGCCCCGGTGACTGGGCGGTGATCTTCGGTGAGGGAGGACCCTCCGTCGAGGAGATCGCCGTCGCCGGTGACACCATCGCCTACGAGATCCTGACCCTGCCCCGCGGCCGGGTCGCCCGCCGTACCGTCGGGGGAGCAACGGTATGACCGACGAGGTAGCGCGGCCGTGCCAGGCATTCGTGGCCCCGTCCGGCGAGTGTCGTCTCGACTCGGCTGAGGAGATGCGGGCGGCCGGAGAGTCCCTCGGTGGACTGCTCACCGCCGGTGACGTCGTGGTGCTCACCGGTGCACTGGGGGCAGGGAAAACCACGCTCACCCAGGGGATCGCCGCCGGGCTGGGGGTACGGGGACGGACCCAGTCTCCGACGTTCACCATCGTCCGCGAGCACAAGGCAGGGGTTCCGGGGCGCCCGGGACTGTTGCACATGGACGCCTACCGGCTGCTTGGTGAGGGCGTGCACGATGCCGCCGAATTGCCCCGTGAACTGGTGCTGGACACTCTGGAGTCGCTGGATCTCGATGCTGACCTGGCCGACCGGGTCCTCGTCGCCGAGTGGGGACGTGGCGTGGTGGAGTCCCTGGCCACCGCGGGGTCGCGGGTGCTGGACGTGGACATCGACCGGGGGGCGGGGCTCGACACCGAAATCACCCCCGAAGAAGAGCCCCGGGTTCTGCAATGGCGCTGGTCACAAGCTTAGGTCTCTGATACTACGGAGACTGGTCACCCCCGCTACCCCCGGTGCTTGGTGTAGATGAAGCATCAATGACACAATGGGTGACGGATCACCGTGAGGGGTGTATCCAGAGGCCCCGTCGTAATTGGAGAGTGCGACGGGGCTTCGCCTATGTCCGGGGACTTTCTGAGGGGGACTAGGATTGTGCCCCATGCACGTTCTCGCGGTCGACACTTCCACCTCCTTCGTCGTCGCCGGGGTGGTCGAACTCCCCAGCGGCACTGATGACACGAACTCCGCTTCATCCGGCTCCTTCGGCATGGCCCTGCTGTCGGAGACCACAGAGCTCAACCCCCGTGGTCACATGGAGGTGCTCACCCCGAACATCCTCGCCGCCCTGTCCAGTGCCGGACTGGCACCGGCGGACCTCGACGCGGTCGTGGTCGGCACCGGTCCTGGGCCGTTCACCGGACTGCGGGTCGGCATGGCCACCGGTGCGGCCTTCGGCGACGCCCTCGGAATCCCGGTGCACGGCGTGCCCAGCCATGTGGCCACCGCTGCAGCGCAGGAGAGTGCCGCTACCGCCGAGCACCCGGTACTGGTGCTCAGCGATGCCCGCCGTCGCGAGTGGTACGTCACCACCGTCCCCGGTGAGCCGACGGTCGCCCCTCCGGCGGAGATCATCGAATCCCACCCGCAGGCGCAGGTGCTGGCGTCCAGGGAAACCGCGGTTGCGGCCGCCGAGGTACCCGGTTGGGAGATCCTCGACGCCGATGCTCGCCCGACCCCGGTCGGCCTGGTCCGTGCTGCCTTGTCCCTGCACGGTGGGGCAGCGGGGCTTGCAATGGACGGCGAGCCGCTGCGCGCGCTCTACCTGCGGCGTCCGGACGCCATCGCCCCGAAGCCCAAGCCGATCTCCGGGGCGCTGGACTTCAGCAACGTCGATCGGGACGAGCCTGCCGAGGCGGCGGTCGAGGTGCCGACCGAGACGCCGACCGTCGGCCCGCTGACGCCGGAGGCCGCCACCCGCTGTGCCGAGATCGAGACGGAGCTCTTCGCCGGCGACTCGCCCTGGCCGGTTGCCGGATTCACCTCCGAGATCGTCGCATCGCACACCCGCTTCATCGGACTGGTCACCGGGGCGGGCACTGACCAGGAGGAGTTGGTCGGCTACGCCGGGTTGGCGAAGAACGGTCCGGCGAACGACCCGGAGTTCGAGATCCACACCATCGGCATCGACGCCGCCCACCAGGGTCGGGGTTGGTCCCGGCTGCTGATGGACCCGCTGATGGAACTCGCCGATGCCGATGACGGACCCGTCTACCTCGAGGTCCGCACAGACAATGAGCCGGCGATCGGACTGTACCGTTCCTACGGCTTCGAGATCGTTGGTACCCGACGCAACTACTACCGGCCCTCCGGTGCGGACGCCTACACGATGGTGCGTCCGGCACGCTCCGTCCGTCAGGATGCCGCCGGGCAGAACCAGGCTGAGGCTCAGGCTGAGCCCCAGCTCCCGACGCAGACCGCCGACCGCCCGCTGTTCGTCATGGGCGTGGAGAGTTCCTGCGACGAGACTGGTGTGGGCGTGGTCGAACTGCACGCCGACGGCACGGTCACACAGGTGTCGAACCGGGTGGCGTCCTCCATGGAGCAGCACGCCCGCTTCGGCGGCGTGGTTCCCGAGATCGCCTCGCGGGCACACCTGGAGGCCATGGGTCCGACCATGCGGGCGGCACTCGCCGACCTCGCTGAGGTGTCCGGGGCGTCCGGGCCGTCTCGTCCGGACGCCGTCGCCGCCACCGTCGGCCCGGGCCTGGCCGGGGCACTGTTGGTCGGCGCGGCGGCGGCGAAGGCCTATGCCGCGGCCTGGGGTGTGCCCTTCTACGGGGTCAACCACCTCGGCGGCCACGTCGCCGTCGGCACCCTCGACGGGCAGGGTGCAGATGACGGTACTGGCGACCTGGACCACGCCATTGCCCTGCTGGTCAGCGGCGGCCACACGCAGATCCTCGAGGTCAACGGGGTGGGTCGTCCGATGAAGGAGCTGGGTTCCACCCTGGACGACGCCGCCGGCGAGGCCTACGACAAGGTTGCCCGGCTGCTCGGCCTGGGCTACCCCGGTGGCCCGGTGATCGACCGCCTGGCCGCCCAGGGTGATCCGACGGCGGTGAAGTTCCCCCGCGGACTGAGCCGCGCCCACGACCCGGCCTACGACTTCTCCTTCTCCGGGCTCAAGACCGCCGTCGCCCGGTTCGTCGAGACCACCGAACGCCAGGGCGCCACCATCCCGGTGGAGGACGTCTGTGCGTCCTTCCAGGAGGCGGTGGTGGATGTGTTGACCGCCAAGGCGGTGAGAGCCTGCACCGACACCGGGGCGGACGTCCTGCTGCTCGGTGGGGGCGTGTCGGCGAACCGTCGGCTGCGCGCCCTGGCCGCTCAGCGCTGCGCTGCGGCCGGGGTGTCGCTGGTGGTCCCGGCGTTGCCGTTGTGCACCGACAACGGCGTGATGATCGCGACCTTGGCGGCCCGGTTGATCGACGCCGGGGCCGACGCCAGCCCGCTAGCCGTGGCCACGGATCCGTCGATGGACGTCGAGGTCCCGCTGTTGGCAGACGCGGCGGTTGAGGGCTAGCACTTGGCAGGGTAGAGTGCCAGGTGGTTGTGTGACACACAGTTGTTCACCCGCGACGACGGCTGTGCAGGATATACCAACCGGAACACAAGACAATTCCGATCACTGCATGAACGCATACACGGAGGTATTCAACGTGGCTAACGTGAACATCAAGCCGCTCGAGGACCGCGTCCTCGTCCAGATCGTCGAGGCCGAGACCACCACCGCATCCGGTCTGGTCATCCCGGACTCCGCCAAGGAGAAGCCGCAGGAGGCCACCGTCGTCGCCGTCGGCCCGGGCCGCTGGCACGACGATGACGACCGCATCCCGATGGACGTCGCCGTCGGCGACACCGTCATCTTCTCCCGCTACGGCGGCACCGAGCTCAAGTACGACGGCCAGGAGTACCTGCTGCTCAACCAGCGCGACATCCTCGCTGTCGTCGCCGACTCCGCCGACAACCAGGAGTAGATCACCGCATGTCAAAACTCATCGCATTCGACGAGGAGGCCCGTCAGGGTCTCCAGCGCGGTGTGGACACGCTGGCTGACTCGGTGCGCGTCACCCTGGGGCCCAAGGGCCGCAACGTCGTCCTCGACAAGGCCTTCGGTGGCCCTGTCGTCACCAACGACGGTGTGACCATCGCCCGCGACATCGATCTCGAGGACCCCTTCGAGAACCTCGGTGCCCAGCTGGTGAAGTCCGTCGCCGTGAAGACCAACGACATCGCCGGTGACGGCACCACCACCGCCACCCTGCTGGCCCAGGCCCTGATCAACGAGGGCATGCGTACCGTCGCCGCCGGCGCGAACCCGATCGCCGTCAACAACGGCATCACCGCCGCTGCCGACAAGGCCCTGGAGCTGCTCGCCGAGCGTGCCGTCCCGGTCGCCGACAGTGCCGCCATCGCCAGCGTCGCCACCGTGTCCTCGCGTGACGAGGGCATCGGTGCCAAGGTCGCCGAGGCCATGGACACCGTCGGTAAGGACGGAGTCCTCACCGTCGAGGAGTCCCAGTCGCTGGCCGACGAACTCGTCGTCACCGAGGGAGTCTCCTTCGACAAGGGCTACCTGTCGCCCTACTTCGTCACCGAGGAGGAGTCCGCCCAGGCCATCCTGGAGAACCCGGCCATCCTGCTGGTGCGCGAGAAGATCAGCTCCCTGCCCGACTTCCTGCCCGTCCTGGAGCAGGTCGCCAAGGCCGGCAAGGAACTGTTCATCGTGGCTGAGGACGTCGACGGCGAGCCGCTGCAGATGCTCGTCGTCAACTCCATCCGCAAGTCCATCAAGGCCGTCGCGGTGAAGTCCCCGTACTTCGGCGACCGCCGCAAGGCCTTCATGGACGACCTCGCCGTCGTCACCGGTGGCACCGTGGTGGACAAGGAGCTCGGGGGTAACCTCTCCGAGGTCTCCCTGGACTCCCTCGGTTCCGCCCGCCGCATCACCGTCACCAAGGACGAGACCGTCATCGTCGACGGTGCCGGTTCCGTCGAGGACCTGGAGGCCCGCCGCGTTCAGATCCGCAACGACATCGAGCGCACCGACTCCACCTGGGACCGGGAGAAGCTCGAGGAGCGTCTGGCCAAGCTGTCCGGAGGTGTCGCCGTCATCCGTGCCGGTGGCGCCACCGAGACCGAGGTCAACGAGCGCAAGCTGCGCATCGAGGACGCCATCAACGCCGCCCGCGCGGCCGCCCAGGAAGGCGTGATCGCCGGTGGCGGTACCGTCCTGGTCCAGATCGCCAAGGAGCTCGACGTCTTCGCCGAGGGTTTCGACGGCGATCAGGCCGTGGGCGTCAAGGCCCTGGCACGCGCACTGCGCCGTCCGGCCTACTGGATCGCCGACAACGCCGGCCTCGACGGTGCCGTCGTGGTCTCCCGCATCGCCGACCTGCCCGACGGCCACGGCTACAATGCCGCGACCGGCGAGTACGGTGACCTGCTGGCGCAGGGCATCCTGGACCCGGTGAAGGTCACCCACTCCGCGATCGTCAACGCCGCCTCCGTGGCGCGGATGGTGCTGACCACCGAGACCGCCATCGTGGACAAGCCCGCCGAGGCTCCGGCCGCCGACGGACACGGACACCACCACTAGGTTTCGGCTCATCCGGCACCGGCCACCCGGCCCGCCGACCGCGAACACCCGCTTCCCTCCCCCCCCCGTCACTGACGGGGCCGGGGGGGGGAGCGGGTGTTTTTCTGGCTGGGCTGTCGTCGGTCAGGACGCCAGGCGGCGAGGGACGGCCCGGGGTGCCCGCGTGCGCTCGTCGATGGCGGCGGCGCGTTCGGACTCACCCATACCGCCCCAGATCCCGTACACCTCCCGTGACCTCAGGGCGTGGTCCCGGCACTGGGCCAGCACGGGACATTCCGCGCAGATCGCTTTCGCGCGGTGCTCACGCATGGCACGGGCCCGGCCACGTTCCCCGTCCGGGTGGAAGAAGACGGCGGACTCGGCTCCGCGGCATGCTCCGTGGAGCTGCCAGTCCCAGAACGTGGAGGCGGGACCGGGGAGTTGGCTCGGCTGCGGCATGGACGTGTTCTCCTGAACTGACATCAACTGTCACGGGGGTATATCAACTGCTGTGACTCCAGGTTCCTCCCCGGACATGAACGGCAGGTTGCCGGGTCCTTGTCAGTACGTGACATTGTGCGGATACCCGGGGCAGGACGCCGACAGCACCTGGATCGGGCGTCCATTGTGGTAATTTCGGCACGTGCCTGCACCCCAGTGCGGCAGTATCGGCGGCAATGTAAGGATCATGACAGTTTCTGAGGACCTGGGCGATGAGTTGTCCCGTCTCGTCCCGCCGGCGGTGGACGGTGACGAGCGGGCGGTCCAACGCATCATCGACCTTATCCATCCTGCCGTCGTCCGCTACTGCCGGTCCCGTGTGCCGTCCACCCGCTACCCCACGCCGGAGGACCTCGCGCAGGAGATCTCCCTGGCGGTCGCCCGTGCGATCCCCGGGTACCAGGACCAGGGCAAGCCGTTCATGGCCTTCGTCTACCGCATCGCCGCGAACAAGATCGTCGACGCCCGTCGATCGCAGTCGCGCGACCCTTCGCTGCCGACCGAAACCGTCCCGGATCTGGAAGTGAGCAGGGACACGCCCGAATCCATCGCTTTAGAGGTGAACGCCTGTAACGACGTGGTCGAGCTGCTCGATACTCTCAGTGACAAGGCCCGGCAGATCGTGACCCTCAGGGTCTTCGGAGGCTACAGTGCCGAGGAAACTGCGGAGATCGTCGGTTCGACCGCCGGGGCTGTCCGGGTCGCCCAGTTCCGGGCCCTGGCGAAGATGCGGGAGACCTTGGACAATCGTCGCCAAGCACACTGATGTGCCGACAATGCTCCCAAGGCTCTGTAGAAGTAAGAATGACTCAAGGACGTAAATGATGGACAAGCACATCCATGATGCGGCAGATGTCGACGCCACGCGTCGTGCTGACGAGTTCCTTGACGTCATTGCGGCCGGGGGGACTCCGCAGACCGACGATGAGCTGCTGTTGCTGCTCGCCGCCGCCCGAAGCCAGGCGGACAAGAACATTCCGGACGCTCCGGTGGTCGCCGGTGCTGACGGTGCTGCCGCTGGCGCCGCCGCGGCACCGCACCCCGGTGACGAACTTGCCGTACGCCGCCGTCGTCGGCTGCGTGTCGGCGGTGCTGCCGCGGCAGGCGGCCTGTCGCTGACCTCCCTGATCGTCGGTGGCGGCGTCGCCGCCGCGCTGGTCGTCGGCGGCCTCACGGTCGGCTCGATCATCACCTCGGACAACAGTGGGCAGGACGACTCCCAGGTCGTCGCCGAGAGCGGCACCGAGGACGACACCGTCCCGGATCCCACCAGGGAGACCGGTACCCGCGAGGATGACGAGGACGTTCCGCCGCCCGAGGAGGTGCCGGAGGAGGACGTCAACCCCAACCAGGACGACGACTCCATGGTCCTGGCTGAGCCGGAGACCCCGCCGGAGCAGGAGCCCCGTGCGACGGAAGGCTCCACGGACACCACCGAGGATCAGGGCGGCCAGGGCGGCCAGGGCGGCGAGGCCGCTCCGCAGCACGAGACCGCACCGGGTGAGAACCCCGGTGGGGAAGGTATGGCACCCGACGTTGAGGTGCACACCCTCCGCGGCCCGGGTCAGACAATGGCAGGTGCGGAACAGGGCGGGGCACAGTCCTCGACCCCCTCGTCCTCTTCGGCCTCGCCCACCCCGGCCCCGCAGGGCAGGGTCGGGTCGGCCGTCGAGACCGAGCCCGCCCCGGAACGATGACCCGCCGCTGAGTCAGCTCAGCGACGCCAACGGAAGGTACGCGGTGCCCGGGCCAGCCAGTCGGCGGCGTCGGCGTAGCCTGCGCAGTAGTCCCAGGAGACGTAGAAGTCCGGGTCGGGGGCGGCACCGGGCTCATGCACCGGCACCGGCTCGCCATTGAGCATCGTCGCCAGGTTGGACACCAGGATCGGCCAGTCGTAGTAGTGCAACTCGTGGCAGTCCTCGCAGGTCATTTCAACACCGAGCACGCCCCGCGGTTCCAGCAACTCGCGGAAGCGGCGTACATTGGCTAGGTCCTCCCGCAGCGCCATGCGCTCCTCGTCGGACAAGGGCTCGTCGTAGCCTTCGTCCTCCATCAGTTCCGCCGGATCCACCGGGTCATCGGCGAAGGGGTCCGGGGGCATCTGGGAATCATCGAAGTTCACGTCCCATACCGTACCCGCTGTGGTCGCGCAGGGGAACCACTCGGCTATCCTGTGGGGAGACCCTCGAATCAGACGACAGCTCTTCAAGAATGCAGGAGGCGGGACCGAACATGACCGATGCCCAACGTGTGACCACTGGTGGCGATGACCCGAGGAAGGTGGAACTCGTCGGGCTGACCTTCGACGACGTCCTGCTGCTGCCCGGGGCGTCCGACGTGGTCCCCTCCGAAGTGACCACGAAGACCCAGCTGACCCGGAACATCACCCTCAACGTCCCCGTCATCTCCGCGGCGATGGACACCGTCACCGAGGCGCGGATGGCAATCGGCATGGCCCGCCAGGGCGGTATGGGCGTGCTGCACCGCAACCTGTCTATCGAGGACCAGGCCGAGCAGGTGGAGATCGTCAAGCGCAGCGAGGCCGGCATGGTCACCGACCCGGTGACCTGCTCCCCGGAGATGACCATCGGCGAGGTCGACGAGATGTGCGCCCGGTTCCGCATCTCCGGCCTGCCGGTCGTCGACGCCAACGGTGTCCTGGTCGGTATCTGCACCAACCGCGACATGCGCTTCGAGGAGGACTTCTCGGCCAAGGTCGCCGACGTCATGACCCCGATGCCGCTGGTCACTGTCGAGAAGGGCGTCTCCGCCGAGGCCGCCCTGCGTCTGCTGCGCGAGCACAAGGTCGAGAAGCTGCCCATCGTCGACGGGGCCGGCAAGCTCACCGGCCTGATCACGGTGAAGGACTTCGCCAAGCGTGAGAAGTTCCCGAACGCCGCCAAGGACGGCTCCGGCCGCCTGCTCGTCGGCGCCTCCATCGGTACCGGCGAGGACTCCTTCCGCCGCGCCGGCGCGCTGATCGACGCCGGGGTGGACGCCCTGGTCGTCGACACCGCCCACGCCCACAACACCGGTGTGCTGGAGATGGTCTCCCGGATCAAGGGCGAGTTCGGCGACAAGGTCGACATCATCGGCGGCAACCTGGCCACCCGTGAAGCCTCCCAGGCCATGGTCGACGCCGGTGCCGACGGCATCAAGGTCGGCATCGGCCCGGGCTCCATCTGCACCACCCGCGTGGTCGCCGGTGTCGGCGCCCCGCAGATCACCGCCATCCTCGAGGCTTCCGTTCCCGCCCGCAAGGCCGGCGTCCCGATCATCGCCGACGGCGGCATGCAGTACTCCGGTGACATCGCCAAGGCGCTCGCCGCCGGTGCGTCCTCCGTGATGCTGGGTTCCCTGCTCGCCGGCACCGCCGAGGCCCCCGGTGAGATCACCGTGGTCAACGGCAAGCAGTACAAGATGTACCGCGGCATGGGTTCACTCGGCGCGATGAAGGGCCGTGGCCTGCACGGTGAGCAGCGTTCCTTCTCCAAGGACCGCTACTTCCAGGCCGACGTCACCAACGAGGAGAAGCTGGTGCCCGAGGGCATCGAGGGGCGTATCCCCTTCCGTGGCAGTGTCGAGACCATCATCTACCAGATGGTCGGTGGCCTGCGTGCGGCCATGGGCTACACCGGTTCGTCCACCGTCGCCCACCTCAACGACGCCCACTTCGTCCAGATCACCGGTGCCGGCCTGCGGGAGTCCCACCCGCACGACATCCAGATGACCGTCGAAGCTCCGAACTACTACCAGCGTTAGGACGTGACAGGCATGCAGGACCAGGTGAACATCGGGATGGGACGCGCGGCGCGCCGCGTCTTCGGCTTCGACCAGATCGACATCGTCCCTTCGCGGCGGACCCGTTCGTCCCACGACGTCGACACCACGTGGAAGATCGACGCCTACCGTTTCGACATCCCGATCATGGCGCACCCGTCGGATGCCGTGGTGACCCCCGAGTTCGCCGTGGAGTTCGGCCGCCTGGGTGGTCTGCCGGTGATCAACGCCGAGGGACTGTGGGGACGTCACCGCGATCTGGACGCCGCGCTGGAGAAGGTCCGCACCGCCGCCGGTGCCGGTGACCCGCTGGGGCTGCCAGGTGCCGACGGTGACGACTTCGCCGCGCAGCGCGTCCTGCAGGAACTGCACTCCGCCCCGCTGGACACCGGCCTGCTGGTCGAGCGTCTGGCCGAGGTCCGCGACTCCGGGGTGACCTTCGGTGTCCGGGTCTCGCCGCAGCGGGCACGTGAGCTGGCCCCGGCACTGATCGCCTCCGGGATCGACCTGCTGGTCATCCAGGGAACCCTGGTCTCCGCCGAGCACGTGTACTCCGACGGTGAGCCGCTGAACCTCAAGGAGTTCATCGGCTCACTGGACGTCCCGGTCATCGCCGGTGGTGTGGTGGACTACACCACCGCGATGCACCTGATGCGTACCGGTGCCGCCGGTGTGATCGTCGGCGCCGGTGCCACGACCAACGCCCAGGCGCTCGGTATCGACGTGCCGATGGCCACCGCCGTCGCCGATGCCGCCGCCGCCCGCCTGGACTACCTCGACGAGACCGGCGGACGCTATGTCCACGTCATCGCCGACTCGCACCTGTCGGTCTCCGGTGACATCGCCAAGGCGATCGCCTGCGGTGCGGACGCGGTCGCCCTGGGCGCCCCGCTGGCGCTGGCGGAAGTGGCCGGTGGGCGCGGCCACTACTGGCCTGCGGTGGCCGCCCACCCGAGCCTGCCGCGTGGCGAGGCGGAGGCGGTGTTCGGCGTGCTCGGCACCCGCAGTACCGTCCCGCTGGAGAAGTTGCTCTTCGGCCCGACGGATAACCCCTACGGTGAGGAGAACCTCGTCGGCGGGCTGCGCCGGTCGATGGCCAAGTGCGGTTACACCGACCTGAAGAGCTTCCAGAAGGTTCCGCTGGCGGTGCGTTAGGATGCGCGCCGCGCCCACCGCTCTCCCCGCCGGCGATGTCAGAAGGGTGGGATGAATCGTCGGTTTCCGAGAGGGATAACGACGATTCATCCCACCCTTCTGACGTGCTTGAGGGAGATGCTCGCGTGAGGCAGGACACCTCAGGCGGTGTCCGCCTTGTCCCCGTCTGCGTTCCCGTCCGTGTACCCGGTCCGATTGCTCTCGTCCTGTTGCGGTCGGCTGTGCCGTAGTTCCTCGACGAGCTCGTCGAAGAAGTGCCGGACGTACGTCCAGCGTTCGGACGTGACGTTCATCAACTGGGGCAGTTCCTCGAGGGCATCGTGCTGGGCTCGCTGCTGGCGGTGCTCGGCGAGCTCCTCGCGGATCATGCGCAGGGACTCTTCAGCGTCGACGATGATCCGCTCGAGTTGGTCCTCGACCGGGTCGGTGTAGTCGTCGGGGGTGGTGTGGTCTGTCATGGCGGGTCTCTCCCCTAGAGAAGCACGGTCAGCAGGATGAGCAGCGCCGGCAGCACCAGGAACATGCCGATGACCCAGATGGCCACATAGAGCTTGTTCTCCGCACCGAGCCTGGCCAGCGTGGTTGCACCCCACGGCGGGATCCACCGCAGGAACGGCAGCCCGTAGATCACGAGCAGGGCGAAGACGTTGTAGAGCACGTGGATGAAAGCGGCCTGCAGGGCGAGCTGCGCCTCGGCGCCGGAGAAGGCGAAGGCGGCGATCAGGGCGGTCAGGGTGGTGCCCACGTTGGCACCCAGGGTGAAGGGGTAGACCTGCTTGATGCTGAAGGTTCCGGACCCGGCCAGCGGGACGATCAGGGAGGTGGTGGTGGAGGAGGACTGCACCATCACGGTGATCAGGGTGCCGGAGGTGATGCCGGAGACCGGGCCGCGTCCGATGGCGGTGTGCAGCACCTGCTTGGCGCGTCCGACCATGACGATCTTGAGCAGCTTGCCGATCATGTTGATCACACTGAGGATCAGGCCGATGCCCAGCAGGATCATCGCGATGCCGTCGAAGGGCGTGGGCAGGGGACTCAGTGCGCTGGTCATCAGGTCACCCAGCGGGTCGGTCAGGGTGGTGACCCCGGTGCCGAGGCCGCCGAAGACGGCGGCGAGCGGTCCGCCGTCGCTGCCGACGAGATGCTCGGACATCCAGGCGGAGGACTTCTCCACCAGACCGAAGGTGAGCTCCAGGGGCAGGAAGATGATGACGGCGAGCAGGTTGTAGAAGTCGTGGATGGAGGCGGCGGCGAAGGCGCGGCGGAAGGACTCCTTGTCGCGCACCATGCCGAGGCTGACCAGGGTGCTTGTCACGGTGGTTCCGACGTTGGCGCCCATCAGCATGGGGATGGCGGTGGCCATCGGCAGTCCGCCGGCGACCAGTCCGACGATGATGGAGGTCACCGTGGAGGAGGACTGGATCAGCGCGGTGGCCAGCAGGCCGATCATCAGGGCGACCAGCGGGTTGGAGGCGAAGGCGAAGAGTTCCTCGGCCTGACCACCGGTGGCCGCCTTGAAGCCGTCGCCGACCACGGCGACCGCGGTGATCAGGATGTAGATCCCGACGGTGACGGAGATCCAGTTCGCCCACTGCAGGGCTTTGCCGGTGATGCCGAAACGTTCCAGCGGACTCCGGGGCGGTGCATCCTTGGCGTCTGCGGTCGCTGCGGCGTCGGCGGTTCCTGTGGTGTCGGCGATGTCTGCAGCGTCCTGTATGTCAGCGGTGGCGGAAGCGTCGGTTGCCTCGGTGGCCTCGGTGGTGCTGTCCTGGCTGGTTTTAGCCGGCACGGACCGTCTCCATTCGTTGTCGGGGTCTTCCATCATCGAACTGTGTCGAAACGTGAATCCGTCGTGACAGTGTATGGTCTTCACCGCGAAACACCACAGTCACAGGGTGAACAGAAAGTGAACATTCGGGATCGCCCTGTTCACGCGGGTGGGCGATCTCCCGGATGGGATGGCGGACGGTGTTCGGTAGGATGGGCCACGTGACCCAGCAGCAGCAGTCCGGCGCATCGGCCGGCAGTCCCAGTCAAACTCCCCGCCCCGTGCTGGTCGTTGACTTCGGAGCACAGTACGCCCAGCTCATCGCACGTCGTGTGCGTGAGGCCCGGTTGTACTCCGAGGTCATCCCGCACACGATGACCGCCGAGGAGGTCGCCGCGAAGAACCCGGCGGCGCTGATCCTCTCCGGTGGCCCGTCGTCGGTCTACGCCGACGGCGCCCCGGCCCTGCAGGGTGGCCTGCTGGAGCTCGGCGTCCCGGTCTTCGGTATCTGCTACGGCTTCCAGGCCATGACCCACGCCCTCGGCGGCACGGTCTCGCAGACCGGCGACCGCGAGTACGGCCGTACCGACGTCACCGTCGACGGCGGCTCGCTCCACGTCGGCTTCGAGACCACCCACAAGGTGTGGATGAGCCACGGCGACGCTGTCTCCGCCGCCCCCGAGGGCTTCGATGTCACCGCGCGCTCCGCCGGTGCCCCCGTCGCCGCCTTCGAGTGTGCCGCCAAGCAGATGGCCGGTGTGCAGTACCACCCGGAGGTCCTGCATTCCCCGCACGGCCAGGAGGTGCTGACCCGCTTCCTGTACGATATCGCCGGTCTGGAGCCCACCTGGACCGCCGGTAACATCGCCGAGCAGCTCATCGAGGCTGTGCGCGAGCAGGTCGGTCCGGAAGGACGCGCGATCTGCGGCCTGTCCGGCGGTGTGGACTCCGCCGTCGCCGCCGCCATCGTGCAGCGCGCCATCGGCGATCGTCTGACCTGTGTCTTCGTCGACCACGGTCTGCTGCGCCAGGGGGAGCGCGAGCAGGTCGAGACCGACTTCGTCGCCGCCACCGGTGCGAAGCTGATCACCGTCGACGAGCGTGCGGCTTTCCTGGACAAGTTGGCCGGGGTCTCCGATCCCGAAGCGAAGCGCAAGGCCATCGGTGCGGAGTTCATCCGTTCCTTCGAGCGTGCCGTCGCCGGTGTCCTGGAGGACGCCCCGGAGGGCTCCAGTGTCGACTTCCTGGTCCAGGGCACCCTGTACCCGGATGTCGTGGAGTCCGGTGGCGGTTCCGGCACCGCGAACATCAAGAGCCACCACAATGTCGGCGGTCTGCCGGACGACGTGGAGTTCACCCTCGTCGAGCCGCTGCGTCTGCTGTTCAAGGACGAGGTCCGTGCAGTCGGTCGCGAGCTCGGCCTGCCCGAGGTCATCGTCGGCCGTCAGCCGTTCCCGGGTCCGGGCCTGGGCATCCGGATCATCGGTGAGGTCACCGCGGAGCGTCTGGAGATCCTGCGTGCTGCCGACGCCATCGCCCGCGAGGAGCTCACCGCCGCCGGCCTGGACAACACCATCTGGCAGTGCCCGGTCGTGCTGCTGGCCGACGTCCGCTCCGTCGGTGTCCAGGGCGACGGCCGCACCTACGGTCACCCGGTGGTGCTGCGTCCCGTCTCCAGTGAGGACGCCATGACCGCCGACTGGACCCGCGTGCCCTACGAGACCCTCGAGCTGATCTCGACCCGCATCACCAACGAGGTCGCCGAGGTTAACCGCGTCGTGCTCGACGTGACGAGCAAGCCCCCGGGAACCATCGAGTGGGAGTGACGCATCGGTCGGCCTTGTGGCCGGTCTGATGCATGAACAGCGCCCCGTCGAGGATGATCCTCGGCGGGGCGCCGTTGTCTTTCCGGGTTGTCTTTCCGGGTGCTACTTCCGTGCTTTCGCCGCGACGATCTCCTCGAGCTCGCGGGTGCCGTCCAGCCTCGGGGTGACCTGCCAGATGTAGGCACCGGCGACGATCCAGACCAGGACGGCGATGGCCCAGTTGTCGATCTGGAACGGGGGGAGCAGCATCAGTGCGAGCCACACGGGGAACAGTGGGACGATTTGCTTGACCCGGGTGGTGTAGCGCTGGCCGTTGGCCTCCACGGCGGCCCTGACGTCGCGCCGGTAGGGGTGGCTGAAGAGCCAGGCCAGACCGGCGCCGAGGAATACCACCATCAGGGCGACCCGGATGCCGGTGGGCAGGGGGGTGGCGAGCGCGCCGACCCCGACACCCATCAGTGCCGCGGCACCGGCGCGGACCGGACGTGGGGTCTCCGGTGTGGGGTTGACTGCGGGGGATTCCTTCTTCGCGCTGGTGGACATGGCTGACCAGTCTAGCCGGGGAGAACTGTTTGACGGTCACTATGGGGAAGCCTACGATCGACGTACTAAGAACGCATGTTCGAATTATGAACGTTGCTGTCCGGTGGTCGTTGTAGTGTGACCGGCAGGATCGGCACGATGGAAGGAGGTGGTTGGTGATGGGAGCGGTGCGGTCGGCTGGTGATGTCAGTGACATTGTCGCTACCACTGGAACGGGTGTGCGGGAGAAGAAGGATGTGGTCGCGGAGCTGCGCGGGCGGATCGCCCGGATCGGCGGCGCGGTTCCGACTGCCGCTCCGGCAGCACCTGCCCCCGCGTCTGAGCCGGCTTCTCCCAGTACCGGTGTCGAGTCTGCCACCGGCTCTTTCGCCAGCACTGTCGCGGTCCCCGGATGGCTGGGTCAGCACCTGGTCAGTGGGGGACTGCCCCGGGGTGCAGTCACTGTGGCACAGGACTGTCCGGCCGCCCTCGTTGACCTGCTCGCCGTGCTCACCGCCACCGGAGGGTGTGCGGCGGTGGTCGGACATCCGCGACTGGCGTTGGCCGCGGTGGCGGCCGCCGGTGGGGACCTGGACCGACTGGTGGTGGTCCCGGACCCCGCCCCGCACGCCACCGCGGTGCTCGGCACCCTGGTGGACGGACTCGACCTGGTGCTCTACCGGCCACCGCAGGCGGTCGCACCCACGGCGGCACGGCCGGTGGAGGCACGGCTGCGGCGCGGTGACTGCGCCCTGCTGGTCTGCGGCGACCAGCGGTCGTGGCCGACCGCCCGGCTGCATCTGCAATGGCAGACCGGGGAGGTCACCGGCCTGGGACGTGGATCCGGCCGGGTGCGTGAGGTGACCGTCGCCGGGAAACTGTGGGGTCAGGGTCAGCCGCCGCAGACCTTCACCGCAGCCGTCGGTGGTGCGGACAGTACCGCTACCGCACCCCTCAGCACCGTGCCACAGGAGCGTGCGCTGTGAGTCGGGTGCTGGCGCTGTGGTTCCCGGACTGGCCGGTGTATGTCGTCGCCCGTCGTCGGGGCTGGGATCTGCTCGCCCCGGCGGCAGTGGTGGACAACCACCGGATCCACGCCGCCAATGCCGCGGCCCGTGGTGCCGGGGTGCGTCCGGGGATGAAGGAACGCCATGCCCTGGGTACCTGTCCGGCCCTGCAGGTCGGTGAGGTCGAGGAGGGCGCCGAGGCTACCGCCCACGAGGAGGTCCTCACCGCCCTGGAACAGGTCGCCGCCGGGGTCGAGACATTGCGACCCGGGCTGCTCGCCTTCCCCGCAGCACCACTGGCCCGCTACTACGGCGCGGAGGAACGGGCCGGCGAGCTGCTGGTGGATGCCGCCGCGCAGGCCGGGGTGGACTGCCTGGCCGGTGCCGCCGATGACCTGGTCACCGCCGTCTGGGCCGCACGGCAGGGGCGCAGCATCGGCCCCGGGGCCTCGGCGGCATACCTGGCCGGACTGCCGTTGCGCATCCTCGTCGCCGAGCCGTCGCTGGGGTGCCCGAAGGAGATGGTGGATGTCCTGTCACAGCTGGGCATCCGCACCCTGGCGGACTTCACCGCCCTGCCGCGCCGGGATGTCGCCGGACGTTTCGGTGCCGAGGCGGTCTACTGGCACCGGATCGCCGCCGGCGAACCGGAGCGTCCGGTGTCGTCGGCGCGGATCGCCGCCCCGATGGAGGCCCGGGTGGAGCCGGACGACCCGGTGGCCGACACCGCCGCCGCGGCCTTCCTGGCACGTCAGGCGGCCGTCCGGCTGCACGGGATGCTCGCGGATGCCGGGCAGGTGTGCCTGCGACTGGCGGTGCGCGCCCACCTCGACCCGCCACCGGGGTACGAGGGGCCGTTGAGCGTGGAACGGGTCTGGCGGTGCCGGGAGCCACTGACCGAGGAGGACACCGCCCAACGGGTGCGGTGGCAGCTCGACGGGTGGCTGACCCGCGTCCGCGGCAGCCGCGCCGACACGGACACAGAGACCGGTGCAGACACGGATTCCCCCGACGGTGTCGGCGGGATCCGGGCGATCGAGCTGGTGCCGGTGGAGTGCCTGCCCGCAGGGGAGATCGTCGACGCCCTGTGGGGCGGACCCGATGCCGGGATCCGTGCCGCCCGCGCCGCCGCTGCCCGGGCCCAGGCGTTGATCGGTACCCAGGGTGTGCTGCGTCCGGTGCACCGCGGCGGACGTGGTGTCGCCGGACGGGTCGTCGCCGTGCCCTACGGGGAGAGCGACCCGGAACAGGTCACCGCATTACTCACCCGGGACTGGGCCGGGGAACTCCCCGCCCCGTTGCCTGCCCTCGTCGGGGCACCGGAACATGCTGCAGCAGAACGGGACACGCCGCGTCCCAACCACCCGGCCGCCGGCGTCCACCTGCTGGATGCCGACGGGGCCCCGGTGTGGGTGACCGGGCGGGCGCTGATGAGTGCGCTGCCGGAAGCGATGCGGTGGGGTAACCGCACCCACCGCATCACCGGCTGGGCCGGCCCCTGGCCGGTCGACGAACAGTGGTGGACACCCTCCCCACGTCGCTACGCCCGGCTGCAGGTCTCCACCGACGAGCCCGCCGCCTACCTGCTGGTGTGCCGGGGCAAGGCCTGGCGTATCGAGGCGACCTACTGACGGGGCCGAGAAGTGTGTTTCTGACTTCCCGGAGTAATGTCGATCGTGGAGAAACAAGTGAAAAATAAGGGAATATCCCGATGTACACCCTCACCGCACGCCGCTGCCTGGCACTGATCGGAAGTGCCGTCCTCACCGCCGGACTGTTCATAGGCTCGACCATCGCCGAACCACGGTCGGGTTCATCAGCCGACCTGTCCTCAGCAGCATCCTCGTCATTTCCGGAAAGCTCGATCATCACACCGGAGCATGATGACGGCCGATGGTTGGGAAGCTGGAATGCCTCAATGGCACTTCCCGGTGGGGCAGGCACGGTCTCCGGCGACGGATTCGTCGACACCACACTGCTCCAGTCCGTGCACCTGTCGATCGGTGGGAAGTCCCTCCGCGTGCGTCTGGCAAACACCTACGGCACCGGGCCGCTGGACGTGGGGGCCGTCACCGTCGCAGGAGGTACGCCGGTGACCTTCCATGGCTCAGAGCAGGTCACCATTCCCGCCGGTGCCGAGTGGATCTCGGACGTGGTACCCATCCAGGTTGAAGCGAACTCCGACCTCGACGTGCGCATCTACCTGCCAGGCCCCACCGGGCCCGCGACAACGCACCCGTTGGGGATGGCCACGTCCTACCGTGCGGACGGCAACCAGACGGTCGGGGACGAGAGTGCCTTCGCCCCTCTTGATGAGGCGCGCTATTTCCTCGGTGGGGTCGACGTGACATCCACCGCCAAGAGCTCGACCGTGTTCTTCGGCGATTCCATCACCGACGGTCACTCCTCCACGGTGGACGCCAACCTGCGGTACCCGGATCAGGTCGCCGACCGTCTCCTGCAACGTCCGGCCGAGCTGCAGTGCGGGGTGCTGAACTCCGGTATCAGCGGAAACAGACTTCTTGAGGACGCTGGTACCCACGGTGTCTCCGCGATGACACGCTTCGACAGGGACGTCCTCGCCCGGCAGGGTGTGGGCACCGTGGTGCTGCTCGAGGGGATCAACGACATCGGGCGGACCCAGAGTGAGGTGTCCGTTGTCGAATTGATCGCACTCCATCAGCAGCTCGTCGACCGGGCCCGCGACCACGGGCTCCGCATCGTCGGAGCGACGCTCACCCCGTACCGCGGCGCCAGTTACTTCACCGAGAATGGTGAGAGGACCCGACAGGCGCTCAACGAGTGGATCCGTACGTCCGGGACCTACGATGACGTGATCGACTTCGACGAGGTCATCCGTGGTCCCGGGAACCCGGAGATCGTCAACCCGCCTTTCGATCCTGGTGACCACCTCCATCCGAATGACGCGGGATACGCCGCCATGGCGGACGCCGTGGACCTTGATGCGATCTGCTGAGGTCCAAGTACCGGAGCTTCGGTTCAGGGACGCCCACGAACTAGAATGGGACCATGCCCACCACCAGGAACCCCCGGTCGGGAATGTGCTCCGACCTCACCAGCGAACCACTGCCCGGTACCGCGAAGACCGGCGGGCTCACCCTGGCACTGGAAAACCCCGGCGGGTGGGGGAGAGACATCCTCGACGGTGAGGCCCTGGGCAAGGAACTCACCGGCACGATCGGCCGCTGGCTGAAGAAGAACCGCGCCCAGCTGCAGTTCATCCGCCGACCCGGTAGGGAAGGACAGGTCGCCCGCGACACCGCCACCCTGTTCATCGCCCGTCCCGGTGATCCGGACAACCCCGGTACCCCGGCGACGCTGGAGCGCATGGAGATCGCAGGGGCCGAAGCGCTGACCGACGTCGACCTGTCCACACCGGGCCACACCCCCGGTGCCGAACCGGTCACCGACCCCCTGCTGCTGGTCTGCACCCATGGCAAGCGCGACCTGTGCTGCGCGGTCAAGGGGCGTCCCCTCGCTGCCGAACTGGCGGCGACGTACCCGGGCATGGTGTGGGAGTCCTCGCACACCAAGGGCCACCGCTTCGCCCCGTCGATGATCCTGCTGCCGTGGAACTACTCCTTCGGCACCCTGTCCGCCGTCCAGACCGGTGCCATGCTGCAGGACGCCGCCGCCGGACGACTGCACGTCACCGGCAACCGGGGTCGCGGCACCCTCGGCGCCCAGGAGCAGATCGCTGAACTGGCCGTCGCCGACTACCTGGCCGGGGCAGGGGAGACCGTGGCGATGTCCGAGTTGACGGTGCGTCGGGCCGACAGCGCACCTGCACCTGCAGCAGCCGAGGACACCCCGGAAGCGGCGCCCGCCCCGGACCCCGCCGCAGCGGCAGCCGACTACGCCGCCGTTGCCGCCTCCGTCGACGCCGATCTGCGCCGCCGCGCCGGGGAACTGATGACCCAGCGCATGGAGATGAAGATCACCGGACGCTACGAGGAACTCAAGGAGCTGAAACGCCAGGGACACTTCCAGCCGGTCCACGAGTACCAGCAGGCGGTGAAACAGGCGGCGTCCGAACGCGGTGTGTACGGCAAGTACAGCAAGTACAACGAACGCCGCGACAAGCACAAGAACAAGCACGGCGACCACAAGCACGACAAACGTCAGCGCATGAATCCGACGTTCCTGGTCAGCGACGGTGACCGGTCCTGGACCGTCACCCTGGAACGCTCCACCGGGCACCCGGTCGTGTCATCCTGCGGGGACAAGCAGAAGACCGGCACCAGTTGGGTCGCCGGCGATGTCCGTCCTGTCAGCCCGGTCAGCCCCGGTCACGAGTGAATGATGTCGACCACCAGACGCGACGGTGAGGACAGCAGGCTCACCGAGTAATCGGCGGAGGCGTCCTTCACCCCGACCATGATCCGCCGGGAACCGTTGTTGGCCCCGTCGACGTCCACGGAGGTGACCTCCGTGTTCGCGGCATTGCTGACCCGGGGTGACTCCTCCGGGGATCCGGACGGTTTCAGCCCGCGCACCGTGATTTCCAGGCCGCCGTCCGACTCGTCCGGGGTCACCTTCCAGCCGGGGGAGCCGGAGCCATCGAGCTCGACGACGATCCGGTCGAAATCGTCGTGGGTGCCGGCGCGCACCTCGGTGATGGACAGCTCGGCGCCCTCGGACGGCAGGACGTCCTTCGGCTGGGCGCCGGTCAAGGGGTCGGATTCGTCGGAGGACCGGGGTGCGGGGCGGGAGAGTTCGGCGCCCGGTGCGTGCCCCGTTGCGGTGGACTGCACCTCGGAACCGATGCGTCCGGACATGAGTTCCGGGCCGTCCTCACCGTCCCCGGCATCACTACAGGCGACCAGTGCGGCACAGAGACACCCGCCCGCCACGACGCTGGCGACGATGCTCGATGTCGTGGTTCGGCGGGTGTTCAGGGGAGTTCTCACGGAGCAAAAGAATACCCCGCAGCGGTGCTGGAGGCACCACTGTCTGGAAGATCGTTAGCGTATTGTTACCAGGCTGCGAGGGATCCTTCGGGTGTCCATCCGTTGGGGGCGGAGATGCCGCTGGAGTTCTCGGGGAGTTCCTGGCCGGTAGCCGGTGCGGCGGCGAGACCGGCGGTGAGGGCGGCGGCAGCGAGGCCGACACCGAGGCGTCGGGTGGTGCGGGACATGATGGTTTTCTCCTGAAACGATTGAGAGTGTGTCCGCCCACCGACCGTACGGAGGGGCCACCACTTTTGCCGCCGAATGCAGGAAACCCCGCCAGGTCGGTGGGAGCGACCTGACGGGGTTGCCTGCCGGAAGTAGGTGGCACGCGGGATGCGTCAGTGGCGCATGACCTTCTTCGCCAGCCAGTTACCGAACAGCTGCGCTGCCTGGACGATGATGATGATCGTGACCAGGGCGACGTAGATGACGTTGTTGTCGTAGGCGCGGTAGCCGTACTGGATCGCGAAGTCACCCAGACCGCCGGCGCCGATGTAGCCGGCCATGGCGGACATGTCGATGATGGCGATGAACATGAACGTCGCACCCAGGATCAGCGGGCCGAGGGCCTCCGGAATGATCACCGTGAAGATGATCCGTAGCGGGGAGGCGCCCATGGAGCGTGCCGCCTCGATGACACCGGGGTCGATGGCCACCAGGTTCTGCTCCACGATGCGCGCGGCACCGAAGGACGCGGCGATGATGATCGCGAACGTCGCGGCGTTGATGCCCAGGATCGACCCGGTCACGATCTTGGTCAGCGGTCCCAGGGCCGTGAGCAGGATGATGAACGGGATCGGTCGGACGATGTTCACCAGCAGGTTGATGACCCAGAACACCGGACGGTTGGCGAGCACGCCGCCACCGCGGGTGGTGTACAGCAGGACGCCGAGCACCAGACCCACCAGCCAGCCGAGAGCCAGACCCCAGATCGCCATGTACAGCGTCTGGCCGATGGCGTCCTGGTAGATCGGGCTCAGGAACTCCCAGTTGGTGTCCTTGGCGAGGAGAAGGGTATCGGTTGCCGTGGTTGTGGCGCTCATCGGATCTCCTCGATCTCGGTCGTGGCGGACAGGGACTGGTAGAAGTTCTCCACGGCGTCCTCACCGGCGGCATCCGTGGCGGTCATCCGCACGGTGAGTCGGCCGAAGGAGTGGGACTGCAGCGTGGTCACACCACCGTGGACGATGTTCACACTGACCCCGGCCCGCTCCACCTCGGAGATGGCGTGGAAGAAGCCCGCGCCCTCCTTCATGGTGACGGTGAAGAGGCGTCCTTCCTGGCTGTGCAGTGCCTCGGCCTCGACCAGGTCGGGAGTGTTGCGCAGGGAGGTGGCGACGAAGTTCGCCGCGGTGTCCGTCTTCGGGGTCGAGAAGACCTCGTAGACGCTGCCCTGTTCGACGACCTTGCCGTTCTCCATGACGACGACGGCATCGGCGATGGTGCGCACGACCTCCATCTCGTGGGTGATCACCACGATGGTGATGCCGAACTCCTCGTTGACCTTGCGCAGCAGCTCCAGCACCTCACGGGTGGTGGTGGGGTCCAGTGCGGAGGTCGCCTCGTCGGCCAGCAGCAGTGAGGGGTTGGTGGCCAGTGCCCGGGCGATGCCCACGCGCTGTTTCTGCCCACCGGAGAGCTGCTCGGGGTAGGAACGTCCCTTGTCGGACAGCCCGACGAAGTCGAGAAGCTCTTTGACCCGGGCCTCGCGCTCGGTCTTGGGAATGCCCTGGAGCTTCAGCGGGTAGGCGATGTTGCCGGCGACGGTGCGGGAGGTCAGCAGGTTGAACTGCTGGAAGATCATGCCGATGTTGCGACGGATGCTGCGCAGCTGCCGCTCGGGCAGCGGGACGATGTCCCGGCCGTCGAGCAGGATCTGCCCGCTGGTCGGGGTGTCCAGGCCGTTGATCTGCCTGACCAGGGTCGACTTACCGGCACCGGAGTAGCCGATGATGCCGACGATGGAGCCGGACGGGATGGTAATGGAGACATCGTCGAGGGCGGTGACCTGGCTCTTTCCCTGGCTGAAGATCTTTCCGACGTTCCGGAACTCGACTTCGGTGCCGTTACTCATCCGAGTCGTCCGGGGAATCCTGCTCGCGGATCTTCTGTTCGGTGTCGGCGAGGATCTCCTCGAGCTCGTCGGCGGAGAACTCGGCCTTCACCGCGGTGCCGGAGGTGTCATTGGCGACGGCCTCCTGGACCTTGTCGGTGTGCCAGAGCTCGACCAGCTTCTGGAAGTCCTCGTTGTCCTTGTTCTCCTCGGTGGTCACCCACACGTTGATGTAGGGGAGGGAGGACTCGTCGTCCGGGTTGTCCTTGTAGACGGCGTCGTTGGCGTTCACGCCGGCGGACTCGAGGAAGTTGTTGTTGATCACGGCGACCTGACCGTCGTTGTAGGCGATGGCGGTCTGCGGCGCCTCGACCGCGATGACCTCGACGTCGGAGGCGTCCTGGTCGATGTCGGCGGGGGTCGGGGTCAGCAGGTCGTCCTGACGCAGGGTGACCAGGCCAGCGGCGGCGAGCACCTTGATGGCGCGGCCCTGGTTGGTGGTGTCGTTGGGGATGACGACCTCACCGACCTCGGCGATGTCCTCGACCGACTCGGCATCCTTGGAGTAGACGCCCATCGGGAAGGTCTGTGAGGAGCCGAAGGGGACCAGTCCGTAACCGGCGTTGACGTTCTCTTCGGCGAGGAACTGGATGTGCTGGAACTGGTTGACGTCCAGTTCGCCGGCGTCGAGGGCCCGGTTGGGCTGCACGTAGTCGGTGAAGGAGACGACGTCGATGTCGATGCCCTCCTCCTCGGCGACCTCGGCGAAGACCTGCCACTGGCTCTTGTCGGCCTCGGTCGAGCCGATGCGGATGGGGCCGTCGCCCTCGCTGTCGTTGTCGTCGTCCGCGCAGGCGGCGAGGCTGGCGGCGGTGGCGACGGCGACGACGCCGGCGGTGGCGCGGCGGGCAACCTTGCTGAAGAGGTGCTTGGTCATGGTGTCCTCCTGAGGACGTCAAGGGTCGTGATGGGGCCGGTTGTCTCTACTCCCCGGGTTTCGGGGTAATGGTAGTAGGAATACCGCAGAATGAACCGCTCTGTCTAGTTGGCGGGGTGAGGGGTTCGTGGTTTACCGGCCTGGGTGTCCGCGCTAGTATCGAACACATGTTCTCTAACGGTGGTGCGCTCAGCTGGTCGCGCCTGGAACGTATCCTCTCCGGGGTCGACACCGGCACCCTGCACGCCGTCGGCGTCGGCGAGGGTGGTCGCGAGACCAGGTGGCAGGACGCGCCGGACAGGTCGGACGCACCGGCAGTTCCGGACGCGCCGGCCCCCACCGTCCCCTTCGCCGAGCTCCACGCCGCGGGTTCCTACAACTTCCTGCGCGGCGCCAGCGAGCCGGAGGAGTACGTCGCCGCGGCGTCCGATCTAGGCTTGGGCGCCATCGCCGTGCTCGACCGGGACGGCCTCTACGGGGCCGCCCGACTGGCCACCGCCGTTGCCGAGGCGCAGGCGGATTCCGGTCATGTACCAGCCACCGTCTTCGGTGCCGAGCTCTCCGTCGACGGTGTCGACCAGCCCCCGTTGACCGTCCTGTGCCGGGGGCAGGAGGGCTACCGACGGCTCTCCCGTGTCATCACCGCCGCGCGGATGAAAGACAACACCAAGGACGCTGCGTCCTATCCGCCTCTGGCCGAAATCGCCGACGCCGCAGCCGGTACCTGGTACGTCCTGGTCGACCACCACCGCACCAGCGCCGCCACCGACATCAACCACGTCACCGACATCCTCACAGCCTTCGGCTCCGAGAACTGCCTGGTGGAACTCTCGCTGACCGCCAGTCCCGCCGATGTCGACCGCAACGGAAAACTTCACGACCTGGCGCAGCGGCACGGTCTCACCGAGATCGTCACCACCGCCGCAACCTGCGCGACCCCGACCCAGTCGCGACTGGCCGCGGCGAAGGCTGCGCTGCACGAGCGGCAGGACGTCACCACCGCCGCCCCTCGCACCCACCCGCTCGGCGGGGCCTGGCTACGCTCCGGCGACGAGATGGTGGCCTTGGCCGGCGACTGCGACTGGCTGCGCTCTGCCATCGATACCAGCGTGGCCGTCGCCGCTGAGTGCGCCTTCACCCTGAACCTCGTCGCCCCGAACCTGCCGCACGCTGACGTGCCGGACGGCCACACCGAGATGTCCTGGCTGCGCGAGCTGACCCGCCGCGGTGCCGAGGAGCGCTATGGTCCCCGCCCGCAGAACCCCCGCGCCTGGGAGGTCATCGAGCATGAACTGGAGATCATCGAAGGCCTCGGCTTCCCCGGCTACTTCCTCATCGTCCACGACATCGTCGACTTCTGCCGCCGCAGCACCATCTTCTGCCAGGGCCGCGGCTCGGCGGCGAACTCCGCGGTCTGTTACGCACTCGGCATCACCAACGTGGATGCCGTGGCGTCCGACCTCCTGTTCGAACGCTTTCTCTCCCCGGAGCGCGACGGCCCACCCGACATCGACCTCGACATCGAGTCGACCCGACGCGAAGAGGCCATCCAATACGTCTATCAGCGCTATGGACGTGATAATGCCGCACAGGTCGCCAACGTCATCACCTACCGGCGCAAAGGTGCGCTGCGCGACGCCGCCCGCGCCCTCGGCCACGACCCGGGACGCGTCGACGCCTGGTCCCGCCGGCTCGAGGACCCGCCGGAACCGGTGGTCACCCTGGCGGCCATGCTCGAGGGACAACCCCGCCACCTCGGCATCCACTCCGGCGGCATGGTCATCTGCGACCGCGCGATCGCCGACGTGGTGCCGACCGAATGGGCGCGGATGGAGAACCGCTCGGTGGTGCAGTGGGACAAGGACGACTGTGCGGCGGTCGGGTTGGTGAAGTTCGACCTGCTGGGCCTCGGCATGCTCGAGGCCCTGCACCACTGTGTGGACCTGGTGGAGCAGACCACGGGCACCCGCACCGAACTGTGGCAGATCCCGGCCGAGGACCCGGCGGTCTACGAGATGCTGAGCGCCGCCGACGCCGTCGGGGTGTTCCAGGTCGAGTCCCGCGCCCAGCTCGCCACCCTGCCCCGGCTGAAACCCCGCACCTTCTACGACCTGGTGGTGGAGGTCGCGCTGATCCGCCCTGGCCCGATCCAGGGCGGCTCGGTGCACCCCTACATCCGCCGACGCAACGGCGAGGAGGAGGTCACCTACGAACACCCCTGCCTGGAACCGGTATTGTCCCGGACCCTCGGGATCCCGCTGTTCCAGGAGCAGCTGATGCAGATGGCCGTCGCCGTCGCCGGTTTCGCCCCCGGTGAGGCGGACACGCTGCGCCGGGCGATGGGCTCGAAGCGCTCCCCGGAGAAGATGGAGCGGATGCGTACCAGGTTCCTGGACGGTGCCCGTGACCTGCACGGGATCTCCACTGAGGTGGCCGAGCGGCTGTGGGACAAGGTCGTGGCCTTCGCCTCCTACGGCTTCCCGGAGTCCCACGCGCAGTCCTTCGCCTCCCTGGTGTACTTCTCCGCCTGGTTCAAGTGCCACTACCCGGCGGAATTCTGCGTGGCGCTGCTGCGCGCCCAGCCGATGGGCTTCTACTCACCGCAGTCCTTGGTCTCCGACGCCCGACGCCACGGGGTGACGATCCTGCCGGTGGACGTCAACGCCTCCGGCGTTGAGGCGGAGGTGCAGGACGGTGCGATCCGTCTCGGTCTCGCCTCGGTCAAGGGGTTGGGGGAGGACACCGCGACCGACCTCGTTGCCGCACGTGCTCGGATTGGCGCGGATCACCCACACCGTTTCACCAGCATCGCCGAGCTCTCCCGGGAGGCCGGCGTGAGTGTGGCCCAGGTGGAGGCGTTGGCCCGGGCCGGTGCCTGCGACTCACTCGGGGTGAGCCGACGCCAGGCCATGTGGGCGGCAGGCATCGCGGCGACCGAACGCCCCGGGATGCTGCCGGGGACCTCCTCGCCGTCCACCCCGGCACTGCCCGGCATGAGTTCCTTCGAACTCGCCGCCGCGGACATCAGTGCCACAGGGGTGACCTCCGACGGACACCCGGTGCGTCTGCTGCGCGAGCGATTGGACGCCGTGCCGGGGCCGTTCCCGGTCGTCCCGGCGTCCGGCCTGAGGACGGTGGAGGACGGACGCCGGATCCGGGTCGCCGGCGTGGTGACCCACCGGCAACGTCCGATGACCGCCGGCGGGGTGACCTTCCTCGGCATGGAGGACGAGACGGGCCTGGTCAACGTGCTGGTCTCCCCGGGGCTGTGGAGGGCGCGGCGCAAGGTCGCCACCACCGCCCGGATGCTGGTCGTCCGGGGCATCGTCCAGAACGGCAGCGGCGCGGTCACCGTCGTCGCCGACCAGCTGGAACCGTTGGAGCCGGAGGCCGCGTTGGCGGGTGCGTCCCGCGACTTCCGGTGAATTACACCGCGGCCGAGATTCACACTGCGGCGTGCCGGTGCCAGCTGCCGAAGTCCTCCGCCACCGTCGCCGCGAGTTCCCGGTAGGCCCGGAACGTCTTCGGGTGCAGCCGGTCCAGGTCGACCACCCCGCCCTCGGAGAGGTGCCGGTCGAAGGGGATGCCGCGCACCGCCCGCGTCCTGGCGGAGAAGTGCGAGGTCAACACTTCCGGATCCACCGCCGCCTGACCCGGGTGCGCACCGGAGACCACGACTACTGCATTAGCGACCAGGTCACCGTGGCCGTGGTGGTCCAGCCAGTCCAGTGTCGCCTCGGCCGAGCGGGCCCCGTCCAATGCCGGTGAGGTGACCAGCACCAGCATGTGTGCCAGGTCGAGTACTCCGGACATGGCGCTGTGCATCAGGCCGGTACCGCAGTCGGTGAGGATGATGTTGTAGTGGTGCTGCAGGATGTCGACGGTGCGCCGGTAGTCGTCCTCACTGAAGGCCTCCGACACCGCCGGGTCGCGGTCGGAGCCGATGACCTCCAGACGGCTGGCCGCCTGGCTGGTGCATGAGCGGACCTGTGGGTAGCGGGATGCGTCCGGCAGACCCAGCAGGTCACGCACGGTCGGGATGTCCGCACCCAGTCCCACATCTGAGTCGTCGATCACTCGACGGGCCAGCGTGCCGAGATCCGGGTTGGCGTCCACCGCGATGACCCGGTCGCCGCGCAATGAGGCGAACATGCCGCCCAGCGCCACGGTGGAGGTCGTCTTGCCCACGCCGCCCTTCAGACTGAGCACCGCGATCCGGTAGTCACCGCGCAAGGGAGCGCAGATACGTTCGCGGACCTGGCGTTCGGCGGCCTGAACGGTGGATTCGCCCGGGTTGACGCGTCCTCCGGTGGCGCGGTGCACGAGTCGGCGCCACCCCGAGGGCGGTGAGGCATCGACCGCGCCGATCATCGTCGAGGCGTCGAGATGTGTGGTGTGTCCTGGTTCGACAGGAAAAGTGGTGGTCACGAGTGTCCCCCTGGTCGGCTGCATGATTCAACCGGGTGTGGTGCTGCAGTAGATGATGTGCTGTCCCCCGGCCCATGCCTGACTGTACCGGCTGTGTCGCGACCGCAGGCAGGTTTGTCGTGTTCGCCCCTGAAATAATCGGAAAAGACCACACCCCGCGCACGGTTCCGGCGAAAGGAACGTGCGCGGGGCTCGAGGCCTACTGCTGGGGAGCAGGGGAGAGGCGTCTAGAACTTGCCGCAGTTGCTCGGGGCGGGCTTGTCGTTGAACCGGTCGACGAGGTAGTTCATCGCCGGCCCGGCCTGGGTGAGCATCGGCACGGCGTGGTTGATCACGAAGCCGGGCAGCACCTCCGGCAGCGGGTCGGTGTTGAACTGGACGGTGGCACCGGCCTCGCAGTAGCGGGCGGCGGTGTCACGGGCCTGCTGCCACGGGATGGTGTCGTCGTGCTTGCCGTTGACCATCAGCATCGGGGCATTGAGGTTCTTGTACCTGTTTGCCAGCTTGTAGCTGTCCAGCACCTCGCTGAGACGCTCGTCGGAGCGGGCGATCTCACCGAAGGACCGGCCGTCCTTGGTCATGGTGCGGGTGTCGGTGAAGGCCCAGCGTCCCACGGCATCGCCGATGCAGCGGTCCTTGGTGTCGGCCATGAACTGCTTGCCCTTGTCGTTGAAGTACTCGTCCTGGAGCCCTGCCAGGTCAGAGTGCCGCTCCAGGGCACCGTTGAGGGCGAAGCCGATCACACCGGTGATGGCGTGGTCGTCCACGTAGTCGACGACCTCGATCAGGTCAGCCGGCGGGGCGCCGGCGAAGGTGCCCTTGACGTTGAGCTCCGGGGCGTAGGAGGACGCCTGCTCGGCGGCGGCGGCCGAGGCGCCACCACCCTGGGAGTAGCCGAAGAAACCGATCGGGGAGTCCTCCGGCAGGCCCAGGTGGGACAGGGCGGCGCGGGCACCGTCGAGGGCGGCGGTGCCCTCCTCGAGGTGGTTGACGTAGGTGTGCTGGCCCGGGGTACCCAGGCCGATGAGGTCGACGACGACCACGTTCATGCCCAGCGCACTGGCCGCGGCGTGGAAGGGGTACTCGTAGTTGAGGTTGATGGCGCCGTTGCCGTCGTCGAAGCCGTAGAGCTGGTAGGACGACCGGGACGGTGCGCAGATGTCACCGGCGCCGCGGGTACCCGGGGTGGCGACCAGGGTCGGGGCCGGGCCCTTGCCCTGCCACTTACCCGTGGGCTTGAGCACCGCACCACTGGTGGCGACCTGCTCGCCGTGCTCGTTGGTGGTGGTGTAGAGGATCCGCTCGGCACTGCCCGGGCCACCGTTGGACTCGAGGTTCAGCAGGTTCGGGGCGTCCTGGCTACGGATCACCGTGCCCTCGCCCTCCGGCAGGGTCTCCGGCGGGACGTAGAAGGGGTTGGAACCGTCGGCGTTCGACTCGCCGGAGAACGGCGGGACGTCGATACCGGGCAGGACGGACTCACCGGACAGCACGCTGCCGGAGGCGTCGGGAGAGGGAGAGTCAGGGGTGTCGTCAGCGACGGCGACACCGGCGGATGTGATGGCGAGGGCGGAGGTGGCGGTGAACGTCAACACAGCCTGTGACATGCGGGTCTTGAACGTCTTCATGGGAGGTACGGTATCCGACGAAAATCTGTTGTGTTGTGAAAGTAGGATATTTCCCGGTATCCTGCCGCCAAGTGCGTGGCAAAATTGATTCCACCTGCGCAGACAAGTAGAAATGGTGGAGTGCAAGAGACTCCTGATCACCGCCCGGCCCATCGGTCGACCACCCCTGTGCCGGCCCCGCGCCCGCAGGGGGATACAGGCGAGATCACCGAATGGCCCGACAGCTCCATGTGGGCCGAGGCACCGGTGCCCGCCGAGGAGCAGCGGCAACTGTGGAACCGCGAGAACTGGACCGGTGGTTCCGGTGTCTCCCGCTGGTTCTCCCGCCCCTTCCCGCGCGCCTCGGCCGCCCGACGGGCCGGCCGGTCAGTCACCTTCCTGGTCGCGACGCTGATGGTCGGGGCCCTGGTCTGGGTCGGCCACACGCCAGCCGGTGAGAACAGTGAGGCATTGGAGGCCTACCGCGAGCAGACGCTGCAGCAGAACGCGGAGGCCGCCGCCGCAGCGTCCGAGGGGGCGGGCAATATCGTCCCCACCGCCGTCGAGGCGGAGCTGGGAAAGGGGCCGAAGATCGACGGCCCGGCCCCGGGGAAGAGCACCTCGATCACCCTGCGGTCCGGCGACCGCAACCGCAAGGGCGTCCTGTCGTTGCCGGAGGGCTACACCAAGGAGCAGTCCTACCCGGTGCTGCTGGCCTACCCCGGCTACAAGGAGTCGGCGCAGAGCATGTACAAGTACACCGGCTTCGACAAGCTTCCCGCGATCGTGGTCTACATGCAGGGCGTGAGCGAATCCTGGGAGGGCGCGCCCTACTCGAAGACGAAGGACGGTGAGGACGTCCGCTTCACCATGGACATGCTCGCCGCACTGAACACGACCTACAACGTGGACCGTTCCCGGATCTACGCCGCCGGCATGTCCAATGGCGGCGGGATGGTCGCCAAGCTGGCCTGCCGCAAGCCGGATGTCTTCGCCGCGGTCTCCGCGGTCTCCGGCGCCTACTACAAGGGCACCCGGACCAACTGTGTGCAGGACACCCACCGGGCCCCGTCGATCCTGGAGATCCACGGTGCCGAGGACGAGACGATCAGCTACTCCGGTGGTAAGCGCCACGGCGGTACCTACCTGGGCGCCCGTGAACTGATGGACCAGTTCGTCGCCCGCAACGGGTGCCAGCCCACCCCGGTGACCACGGCCCTGGCAGGTGACGTCCAGCGTCAGCAGTGGCCGATGTGCACCGCCGGTACCTCGGTGGTGCACCTGCGGGTCGGCGACGGTGGACACCGCTGGCCGGGTGACGCCTCCGGGACCTCCGGTGCGGCGTCCAGCTCGGCGGAGTCGACGTCCTACTCGTTGAACGCCACCACCGAGGTCTGGGACTTCCTCTCGAACCACCGGCTGACCTAGCTGGTTCTAGCGGGCCAGCGCCCCCATCGGGTCCCACGCCGGCAGGACGTGTGGGGTGACCCGTCCCTCGTCCGCGGCGGTCAGCACGTCCCGGTAGGTGCCGGGCAGCCGGTCACGGTGCACGGCGATCTCGAAGACGTACTCGTCGAACCAGTTGTCGTTCATGGTCCAGAACCCCTTGTCGGCGGCCTTCGGCCCCCAGGAGTTCTCCACGCGCCACTTCACCGGACGGCCGTCCTCGTCGACGTCGACCCCGGTGAACACCATCGCGTGGGTCATCTGGGATTCGCCGGTGAGAAGCCGCTGCTGCTTGTCCAGCTCCAGGTCCACCCCGTAGAAACCCTCGTAGTCGTGCAGGTGGGCGTCCCACACCCCGGTCTCGCGGAAGGACTGTGCGGCGGTGTCACAGCCGAACCACACCGGCTGGCCATCCTGCAGGGAGGACAGCACGGCGTCCTTGATGACGTCGATCGGCGCGTTGAGGTAGGTGACCGGCTCGGCACCGCCCTCACCGATGACGTTGCCGAGGTACTCCACGGTGAACAGTTCGCCGTAGGGGGAGGTCTCGCGCGGGTCGTTGACCACGCACACGTGCTCGCCGAGATCGTCGGGCAGGTGTGCGGCGGCGAACTCGAGCGGGGTGACGGTGCCGACGCGGTGGAAGGTGTCGTCGGAGTCGCGGTACTGCCAGGTGAAGCTCTCCGGCGGGGTGCCGAGGTGCACGGTGAGGATGCGGTGCACGTCGGCGAGGGTGTCGCGGTGGGCCGAACTTTCACCGGCGCGGATCCGGGCGGCGCCGGCGCGCAGGGAGGTGGCCAGGTCACGGTTCATCGCCCGGGTGTCGGAGGACGACCTGGTCTCCGGCATCGCGTACTTCGGCACGGCGCCGTACTTGGCCACCAGGTCGACGAACATGGTCCACTGTCCGCCGTCCTCGATGGGGTCGGCGAGCAGCTTCTGGACGGTCCGGTCGGAGATGTCGCGGTCGGCGAGCTCCACCATGGCGTTGAGGAAGAAGTTGGCCTTCTCCAGCTTGTCCCAGAAGTGCAGGTAGGTCTGGGAGAGCTCCAGGTCCTTGATCCCGGTCTGGTCCATCACCGATCCGCGCAGGGTGTTGAGCCCGGCGAAGATCCAGCAGCGCCCGGAGCGCTTCTGGTCGGCGACGGCCCAGGAGTCGATCTTGACGGAGGTGCTGGTGTCGGTGCTGTTCAGGACGTCCCGGTCGAGGGTCACGGTCTCTACGTCCGCTGCGGTGGCGGCGTTACGGGCCTGGCGGAAGGACGGGTCGGTGCGCAGCGTGTCGGACAGTCCGGTGAGATAGCCGGCATCGACGCCGGGGGTGGTGTCGGTAGTTGTCACAGTGTTGTCAGTAGTCACGGTGTTGGTCGTAGTCACAGTCATCAGGCCATCGCATCCCAGATCGGAAGGGCAGTGGACTCGCCGGCGTCGAGTGCGGCGAGGGCGTCGGTGAGGTCGGTGTTGAGCTCGGTGGTCAGCTCGGGGGCCTCGAGCAGTCGGCGGGGGACGACAACCTGGAAGACGTTGTCGCCGAACCAGTTGTCCGCCATGGTGCCGAAGCCCTTGCCTGCCAGTTCGGCGTGCTCGCCGTGGCTCTTGGTGCCCCAGGAGTTCTCGACGCGCCAGGTGGTTCCGGTGTCTCCGCCGGTGTCGTAGCCGGTGAACACCATGCCGTGGGTCAGCCGGGATTCGGCGGTGTCCATCTGCTCGGCCTTGGTGGTGGCCGAGTCGGTGCCGTAGAGCGCGTCGAGTTCCAGCAGGTCGGAGTGCCAGACCCCGGTCTTGGCGACGAACTGGCGGTTGACGTCGCAGGCGAACCACACCGGCTCCCCGGCGTCCAGCGAGGTGCGGGTGATGGTGCGCAGGTCGTCGATGTCTGCGGTGACGTAGCTGAAGTCGGCCGTGCCCCACATGTTGTTCTCGTGGGTGATGTGGAAGGCACGTCCGGTCTCGTGGCGCGGGTCGTGGACGACCGAGACATAGGTGTCGAGGTTGTCGGGGAGTACCCGGGCGGCGAACTCCTGCGGTGTCAGGGTGCCTTCGTCGTGGAAGGTCCCGTCCTTGTCGCGGTAGCGCCAGGCGAATTCGGTGGGCGGCAGGCCGAGGTGCACGGCGATGACCCGGTGGGCGTCGGCGAGCGTCTCGGCGATGATGCTCTCGGTATCGGTTGCAGCATCGGCCCCGGCATCGGCAGTGTTCTCGCGCAGGCGGAGCGCACCTCGGCGCAGCACGGTGCGCAGCCGGCCGTCGAGCTGGCTGGTGCGTCCGGATGCGAAGGTCTCCGGCATGGCGTACTTCGGCACCACGCCGTACTTGGCCACCAGGTTGGTGAAGTAGTTCCACTGGCCGCCGTCGGATGCCGCCTGGTCGAGCAGGGCGGAGACCGTCCGGTCATCCAGGTCGGTCACCCCCTCGGCGAACAGCTCGGCCAGGGAGCGCAGCACATGGTTGGACTTCTCCACCTTGTCGTAGAACTGCAGGTAGGTGTGCGAGAACTCGAACCCGTCGCTGCTCTTCATCCCGAGGTCGTCGGCGATCCGGTGGCGGAAGACGTTGTAGGCGGCGAACATCCAGCAGCGTCCCGACTGCTTCTGATCGCTGACCCCCAGGGAGTCGAGCTTGACCTCGGTCGTCGGGTTCACGGCGATCACGGCGTCCCGGTTCAGGGCTACGGCGTTGACGTCCGCGGCGGTGACGGCGTTGCGGGCGAGTCGCAGCGCGGGGTCATCGGCCGGGGAGGTGAATGCCTCCGCGGGTGGTAACGGTGTTGTGGTCATGGTGACCGTTATACGCGTTCATCAGAACGGGACCTCCCCTGGGGCATTCGGTTCGGACGCTGCGGTGGGTGCGGACGCTTCGGGTGCAGCGGCGGTGCGGGCCTCGAGTAGAGCGCGGCGGAGGGCGAGGTGTCGTCCGGCGGTGCTGATGTTGTGGTCCCGGGTCGCCCGGTACCGGCGGGATGCCTGCTCCGCGAAGGTCGTCCGGGCGTAACCGGCGAGCGGGCCGGTCGGCTCGGTGACGTAGGTGTGTCCGTCGTCGATGCTGCTCCACATCACCGCCCCGTCGACGGCGCGGGTGACGTCCTGCCAGCCGAGGGTCTTGATCTGGTGGTGTCGTCGGCAGACCGGGTGCAGGTTGTGGGTATCGGTGGGTCCACCCTTCGCCGGGTCCTGGTGGTCGTAGCGGTGGATATGGTCGAGGTCGCACTTGGCGGACGGCACCTTGCACCCGGGGAAGGTGCAGGTCTCGTAGCAGGCGGTGACGAAGTCGCGGATCTGCCTGGTGGGGGTGTAGGCCTCGGTCGCATCATGTCCGGGGATCCGCAGGTGGGTGACCCGGTCCATGAAGGTCTCGGTGGCGACCTTGTCGAGCCAGTGCCCGGAGTCCGTGGCGGCGATGTCGCTGTCGATCTCCCGGTAGATGTTGAGGGTGACCTCGACATCGGCGGTGCCCCGGGCAAGGTGCATCAGGGCCTTGGCGCGGCTGCAGCGCGCGCTGGCGCATACCGCATCGAGGATCGCGATGAACTCCGCGGCTTCGGCGGCCGGCAGGGTAGCGGTGATCACCGTTGAGGTCGGATCATAGGTGTCGACGGATACGCGCCGGGTGTAGGAGTCAGCTGCGGCGGCAGCGGCGTCGGTGCCGGCCTCGTCAGCCAGTGCGGCTGCTGCTACCTCGGCGGCGAGCTCGATGGCGTCCTGCTCGGCCTGACGTTCGGGGTCCAGCACCGGAGCAGGTTCCTGCTGATCGGGATCGGTGTCCGCTGTGTCGTCCGTGTCAGCGTCCGCGTCCGGGGCATCATCGCCGTCCGCGAGTACCGCACTGCCTGACATCTCGGATGGGCGCAGAGGTGCCACGGGTGGTTCGGTGTGGTCGACGGGGCGGGCCAGGGCGTCGATCTGGTGCAGGGATTTGAGGACGCGGTTGAACAGGGTCCGGGGCGAGTGAATCGCCTGCGCCTTCCGGCGAGGGGTGAGCACCTCGATCAGTGCGTCCTGCGCGGCCTCGGTGTCGTCAGGGTGCAGGCCGTCGACACTGCGGGCGAGTTGCCGCAGGTGGTCGATGCTGAGCATCCCCAATGACAGGTGTTGCTCGAGTCGTGGCATGCGCTGGCACAGCAGGCCGATGCTGCTGTAGATCTCCGCACGTGCCCTGGTCACCCCGAGAGCCGCCTGGATCGAGGAGAAATGGGCGACGACATCGTCCCCGGGCTCCGGCGTGCAGGCTACGGCGATGGTGATCAAGGCCTTGTTGGACTCCACCGTCGCCCGGGCGGCAGGGGTGGTTGAGCGAAGCAGGACCCAGTACGGGCTGGGCGACTCCCAGGTCACCAGTTGGGTGATATGGAAGACCTCGACTTTCCGGGGCCGACCGGATTCTCCTGGGGAGCGACCGTGGGGCGGGAACACCGGTGGGGGAGTTGGCGGTGGTGGAAGTGGTGGTGAGATCATGTCGTACACACTATCCAATGGATCGGACAGCAAATGCGCACAATGTGGAATCATCGCACATATGTACGTTCTGAAACTGTATCGTTGTGACGGCCCGGTGACGGCCTGGTGACGGCCCGCTACCCTTGATATCCATGACAGGTTCCCACACAGGTTCCCATGAGACTGCCCAGCGGTTCATCGACTTCATCGACGCCTCACCGTCCAGCTACCACGCTGCCGCCACGGTGGCTGCCGCACTGGATGCCGCCGGTTTCCACCGTCAGGACGAGGCCGACAGATGGGACGCCTCCCCAGGCGGCCACTACATCGTGCGCGGCGGGGCGGTGCTGGCCTGGCGGATCCCCGAGGGTGTCCGGGAGCAGGACTCCGGTGCGACGGCGGCTTTCCGCATCATCGGCTCCCACACCGATTCGCCGGGACTGAAGCTCAAGCCGGTCGGGGACATCACCGGACCCGGTGGTTGGCGGCAGGCCGGGGTGGAGATCTACGGTGGGCCGATCCTGGCGTCCTGGCTCGACCGAGAACTGCGGCTCGCCGGACGCGTCGTCGTCGACACCGGGGACGGAATTGCCGAGAAACTCGTGGCCACCGGACCAGTACTGCGTGTCCCTCACCTGGCGATCCACCTGGACCGGGCGGTCAACACCGAGCTGAAACTCGACCGGCAGAACCACATGCAGCCGGTGTTCGCCATCGGTGAGTCCGCCCCCACCATCGCCGAGGTCATCGCGGACGCTGTAGACGGTACGGACGGTGCAGACTCGGGAGAGATCCACGCCGAAAGCATCCTCGCCCACGACCTGATTACCGTCGACACCCAGCGCGGCGAGATCTTCGGTGCGCAGGACGACTTCATCGCCGCCGGACGCATGGACAACCTCTCCAGCGTCTTCACCTCGCTCGAGGCCTTCCTCGCCGCCGAGCCGGCCGAGAACACCATCCCCGTGCTCGCCGCCTTCGACCATGAGGAGGTCGGAAGCTCGACCACCAGCGGTGCCGCCGGACCGATCCTGGAGGACGTCCTCACCCGCACCGCCGCCGCCCTCGGGGCCGACGCTGACGGCACCCGGGCGATGTTCGCCAGGTCGTCCTGCGTCTCCGCCGATGCCGCGCACTCGGTGCACCCCAACTTCGCCGGACGCCACGACGCCGCGAACCGTCCGGTGATCAACGGCGGACCGGTGCTGAAGGTCAACGCCAACCAGCGTTACGCCACCGACGCGCCGACCGCCGCGGCATGGCGGGCGGCGTGCCGGGAGGCCGGCGCGCCTGACCAGGTCTTCGCCGGCAACAACGACGTGCCCTGCGGTTCCACGATCGGGCCGATCACCGCGACGCGGCTGGGGATCCCCACCGTGGACGTCGGTATCCCGCTGCTGTCGATGCACTCGGCCCGGGAGATGGCCGGGGTGCGGGACGTCGCGTGGTTCACCGACGTGCTGCGGACCTGGTGGGAGCGGTAATGGAGGACGAGAACAAGGAGCCGACCTGCCACATCCTCTTCGACCAGCCGGTGATCCCGGGAAACACCGGCAACTCCATCCGGTTGTGCGCCGGTACCGGGGCGACCCTGCACCTCGCCGAGCCGTTGGGCTTCAACTTCGACGACAAGCATGTGCGTCGGGCCGGGCTGGACTACCACGAGCTGGCGGAGGTGCACGTGCACCCGTCGCTGGACGCTGCGCTGGGGGAACTCTGTGGTGGCGGCAGCGGGGAAGGCGGCAGGCGCGTATTCGCCTTCACCGCGGCCGCCGAGACCTGGTACTCCGACATCGACTACCGGCCGGGGGACGTCCTGCTCTTCGGCACCGAACCCACCGGACTGTCGGACGAGGCACTGGCAGACCCACGGATCACCGCCCAGGTGCGCATCCCCATGCTGCCCGGACGGCGCAGTATGAACCTGGCGAACTGTGCCGCCGTCGCCGCCTACGAGGCGTGGCGGCAGGCAGGGTTCCCCGGCGGGGTGTGACGCGGGGTGTGATGCGGGATGTGCCGGAGGATAGGATGGGTGGCGTGACTGCGACAACGCTTGACGGCAAACTGTACCGCGACGAGATCGTCGAGGATCTCACCCGCCGCGTGGCGGCGCTCAAGGACAAGGGTGTGACCCCCGGACTGGCGACCGTGCTGGTCGGTGATGACCCGGCATCCCACTCCTACGTGAAGATGAAGCACCGCGACTGCGAGCAGATCGGGGTGAACAGCATCCGTCGCGACCTGTCGGCGGACGTCACCCAGGAGGAGCTCAACGCGGTGATCGACGAGCTCAACGCAGACCCGGAGTGCACCGGCTACATCGTGCAGCTGCCGCTGCCGAAGCACTTCGACGAGAACGCGGTGCTCGAGCGCATCGACCCGGCGAAGGATGCCGACGGTCTGCACCCGGTCAACCTCGGCAAGCTGGTGCTCATGGAGCCCGCGCCGCTGCCCTGCACCCCCAACGGTGCGCTGTCGCTGCTGCGCCACTACAACGTGGAACTCAACGGGGCGAAGGCCGTGGTCATCGGCCGTGGCGTGACCGTGGGACGTCCGATCGGCCTGATGCTCACCCGACGCTCCGAGAACGCCACTGTGGTGCTGTGTCACACCGGCACCAAGGACCTTGCGGCGGAGACCCGCGATGCAGACATCATCATCGCCGCCGCAGGTCAACCGCATATGCTCACCGCCGACATGGTCAAGCCCGGCGCCGCGGTGCTGGATGTCGGGGTTTCCCGGGTCGACGGCAAGCTCGCCGGTGACGTCGCCCCGGACGTGTGGGACGTCGCCGGTCACGTCTCGCCGAACCCGGGCGGTGTGGGCCCGCTGACCCGGGCGTTCCTGATCCACAACGTGGTCGAGCGTGCGGAGATGCTCGCAGGAGTGGACCAGGTGTGAGTGGGGCAGGCGTCGGTGGGGCGGACCCGGCTGAGCTGGTCGAGCTGACCCGCGAGGAGCGGACTGTGCTGCTGCGCAACCCACACGACCGCTATGTGCGGAGCTCGCCGCTCAGCCAGAAGCTGCAGATGGTGCTGGTGATCGGCTTCGTGCTGGTCATGATTATCGGTCTGGCCTTCCTGGTGGCTGACCGGTGGCGTCGCGGGACGGTCACCATCGGCTCGGCGATGCTGTTTCTCGGCCTGCTGCGTTGGCTCGTCGACGGGGAGATCCTGGGGGTCCTGTCGGTGCGCTCGCGTCGGTTCGACTCGGCGTTCTGCGTGACCGTGGGCTCGGTGATGCTCGCCGTGGCGATGTCGGTCGACCCGCTGGGGAGCTGACTTATGGCCGATCTACCGGAGATCATGCAGGTGTCGGACGCCCCGCTGACCACCCTGCCGGGGTGGCAGCGGACCTTCGCCGAGGGGGAACTGACCCTGGGGTATTCACCGGTCACGCCGGACGGGGACCTGGAACGGCAGGTCACGCTCACACAGGCCGCGGAGAAGGCCGGGTTCGCCGCAGTCTGGTGCCGTGACATCCCGCTGAATGTGGAGACCTTCGGTGACGTCGGCCAGATTCACGACCCGTTCATGTACCTGACCTGGCTGGCGGCGCATACGTCCACCATCGCGCTGGGAACGGCGGCGGTCGTGCTGCCGCTGGCGCACCCACTGCTGCTGGCGAAGCGTTCGGCGGGGCTGGACCGGCTCAGTGACGGACGCTTCCTCATGGGGGTGGCCTCCGGTGACCGGCCGGAGGAGTTCGCCGCCTTCGGCATGGACAAGGGCGAGCGCGGGGAGGTCTTCCGGGAGAACCTGGAGGTGCTGAAGAAGGGCTGGACCTCGCAGATGCGTCCGGTGCGCTGGTCGCGCGGACGCATGGGCGGCGCGGAGGTCGTGCCGAAACCCTCGGCGTCCGGCGTGCCGCTGTTGACGGTGGGGTCCTGCCTGCAGACCACCGAATTCAACGCCGCCCACTCCGACGGCTGGCTGACCTACCACCGCAACCTCCAGGCGCAGAAGGTGGCGGTGGAGAAATGGCGGGCGACCTGCGAGGAGCAGGGACTGGAATTCAAGCCGGTGGGGGAGTCGCTGTGGATCGACCTGGCGGAGGATCCGTCGTACCCGGCGGAGGGTCGTGACTTCGGGTTCAAGATCGGACGCGAGGCCCTGCTGGAGCTGTTGGCGTCACAGAAAGAACTGGGGCTGAACCACATCATGATCAGCCTTCGGCACGGGGACCGGCCGGTGGAGGAGGCGCTGGCGGAGCTCGCCGAGTACGTCGTGCCGGAATTTCCGGCGCTGTAGTTTCCGGCGCTGTAGTTCCCGGCGCCGGGGTAGCGGCACGAGCCTTCGATTCACCGTGAATCGAAGGATGTGGGGTGGGGGCGAGGGGCGGCTACTCTCACTTCTCGACAGTAGACAGAGCGGTCTGTAGGTTGCGGACCGCACACGAGAGGAAGTGCACGTGGCATTCAGACCCAGCCTGGGGGCGGTACTCGCCGGCATCGGTTTCGTCGCCGTCGCCGGCGTGTTCGTGGCACCCGGCGGCACCATCGACGACCCGGACACCGCGGACGCGTCCTCCGGCGATCACCGCCTCAACCTGGTGGCCTACGCCGTGCCGAAGCCCGGCTTCGAGAAGCTCATTCACGGTTTCCGTGAGACCGACGAGGGCGCGGACACCGGCTTCGCCGAATCCTACGGCGCCTCCGGCGACCAGGCCCGCAAGGTTGCCCGTCACATGCCCACCGACCTGGTGAACTTTTCGGTCGAGCCGGACATCACCCGGCTCGTCGACAGCGGTCAGGTGCGCGAGGACTGGAAGGACGACGTCCCCGGTGACGAGTCGGGGGTGTCCGTCCCCTTCGGTTCGGTCGTCGCCTTCGTTACCCGCGAAGGAAACCCGGAGGGACTGGAGAGCTGGGACGACCTGCTTGAACCCGGAGTCGAGGTCATCAGCCCGAACCCGGCGAGTTCCGGTTCGGCGAAGTGGAACCTGCTGGCCCCCTACGCCAGCTGGTTCTTCCAGGCGCTGGGTGACGGGGACGGCGCCGACTACAGTGCGTCCGACATCGAGAATGCGCACGAGGAGTCCTACGAGGCCGCCCACGAGGAAGCCCTGGCGAAGGTCACCCAGCTGGTCGGCGAGCATTTCACCGTCCGGCCGAAGTCCGGGCGGGAGGCCACCTCGGCCTTCGAAGCCGGCCAGGGCGACGTCCTGCTGTCCTACGAGAACGAGGCCATCGAGCTGGACCGCACCGGCGGACGTATCGACTACACCGTGCCGGACGACACTTTCCGCATCGAGAACCCCGTCGCCGTCGTCGACACCTCCGACGACCCGGACGGGGACCTGGCCAAGGCCACCGAGTTCCGGGACTACCTGTTCACCCCGGAGGCGGAGAAGCTGTGGGCGTCCGCCGGATTCCGACCGACCCCCGACCTCTTCGGCAACTCCACCGAGGTGATCGACACCCTGCCGGACGAGGAGAAGAACGCCTTCCGCGAGACCGACACGGTGTACACCATCGACCAGTTGGCCGAGGCGTTCACCGTCCTCGACCCGTCGCTCGAGGGTGAGGACGCCTGGGACATCGTCGACAACGTCCTGTTCAACCGCGCCGAGCCGGGCAGCGGCGAGGACGACGGTGCCATCACGACCATCTACAAGGCGGTGTGAGATGGCGACCGCCCTCACGAGGCAGAACAACAGCAGACTCAGTATGGGCACCGCGGTGCTGTGGTTGTCGGTCATCGTGCTGCTGCCCCTGATCGCCCTGACCACGGAAGCATTCTCCGGCGGGTTGTCCGGCTTCTGGGAGGCCGTCACCTCCGACGGGGCGGTGGACGCGCTGCGGGTGACGGTGACCGTGTCCCTGATCGTCGCAGTCCTCAACGCGGTGACCGGCACGTTGATCGCCTGGGTTCTCGTCCGGGACGACTTCCCCGGCAAGCGCATCGTCGACGCGGTCATCGACCTGCCGTTCGCCCTGCCGACCATCGTCGCTTCCCTGGTGCTGCTGAGCATCTACGGGCCGGACAGCCCCATCGGCATCACCCTCAACGCCACCCAGCCCGCCCTGGTCATCGCCCTGGCGTTCGTGACCCTGCCGTTCGTGGTGCGCGCGGTGCAGCCGGTGCTCATCGAGCTCGACAAGGACGTCGAGGAGGCCGCGGCGTCGCTCGGGGCGTCCAACACCACGATCTTCCGGCGGATCATCCTGCCGGCCCTGTGGCCTGCGGTGCTTCCCGGTACCGGCCTGGTGTTCGCCCGCGCCATCGGCGAGTACGGCTCCGTGGTGCTCATCGGCGGCAACATCCCCGGGGACACCCAGGTCGCCTCCCAGTACATCCAGGAGCAGATCGAGTCGGACGTTCCATCGGCGGCGGCGGCAGTGTCCATTGCGCTGCTGGCCATCACGTTCATCGTCCTGCTGGCCCTGCGATTGGTCGGGGAACGTGCGACATCCGGCAAGAAGAAGGAGCAGGACGCATGACCCCCTCCAAAGGCAGTGTGCTGACACTGCGCACCATCGCCCTGGCCTACCTCGCCGTGCTGGTCGCACTGCCGGTCGGCACCATCCTGTGGCGCACCTTCGAGCCGGGGCTCGGCCAGTTCGTCGAGTGGATCACCACTCCGGCGGCGATCTCCGCGCTGCAGACCTCACTGATCATCGTGATCATCACCGTGCCGCTCAACGTGGTCTTCGGCATCGTCGTCGCCCTCGGACTGGTGCGGGGGCGCTTCCCCGGCAAGTCGATCGTCCAGGCGATCGTGGACCTGCCGTTCGCGGTGTCCCCGGTGATCGTCGGTGTCGCACTGATCATGCTGTGGGGCACCGACGGCTGGTTCGGCGGGGTGGAGAACCTCGGCTTCCGTGTGGTCTTCGGACTGCCCGGCATGGTGCTGGCCACCGTGTTCGTGACCCTGCCCTTCATCGTGCGTGAGGTTGAACCGGTGCTGCGTGAGATCGGCACCGAACAGGAACAGGCCGCGGCCACCCTGGGAGCGAACCGCTGGCAGATATTCCGGCGGATCACCCTGCCGTCGATCCGGTGGGGTCTGTCCTACGGCATCGTGCTCACCGTCGCGCGCGCCCTCGGTGAATTCGGTGCGGTGATCATGGTCGCCTCCGGCTTCGCCGGCGGTGGGCAGACCCTGACCCTGCTCGTGCATTCCCGCTACCTCGACGACAACAACGTCTACGGCGCCTACTCCGCGGCGACACTGCTGATGATCGTCTCCGTCATCGTGCTCGTCATCATGACCCTCGTCCAGAAGAAGCAAGAGGTAACCAAGTGACCATCTCCGTCTCCCACGCCGTGAAGACCTACGGCTCCTCCCCAGTCTTCACCGCACTCGACGATGTCTCGCTCACCATCCCCGAAGGCTCCCTGACCGCGCTGCTGGGCCCGTCCGGCTCCGGCAAATCGACCCTGCTGCGCACCATAGCCGGGCTGGAGCAGCCCGACTCCGGCACCGTGGTCATCAACGACCGCGACGTCACCCGGCTCAGCCCGCAAGACCGCGGTATCGGTTTCGTCTTCCAGCACTACGCCGCCTTCAAGCACATGACCGTGCGCGACAACGTGGCCTTCGGGCTGAGCGTGCGCAAGCGTCCTAAACCGGAGATCACGACGCGCATCGATGAGCTCCTCGAGATCGTCGGACTGTCCGGTTACCAGGGGCGTTACCCCGCGCAACTGTCCGGTGGCCAGCGGCAGCGCATGGCGCTGGCCCGTGCCCTGGCGCCGAATCCCGGCGTCCTGCTGCTCGACGAACCCTTCGGTGCGTTGGACGCGAAGGTCCGTGAGGACCTGCGCACCTGGTTGCGCCACATGCACGAGGAGTTCACCGTGACCACCGTGCTGGTCACCCACGACCAGGAGGAGGCGCTCGACGTCGCCGACCGTATCGCCGTGATGGGGGAGGGGCGCATCGAGCAGGCCGGGGCCCCTCCGGAACTCTACGACCGGCCGGCGACGCCGTTCGTGCAGTCCTTCCTGGGGCACGTGACCACGCTGGACGGGAGGACGGTGCGTCCGCACGACATCAGGTTGGGACGCAACGCCACCCCGGCGGTCCCCGGCAACGAGATCCCCGCCACCGAGGTGCGCGAGGCCGTGGTGGAGCGGGTCGCGGTGCTCGGCTTCGAGGTGCGTGTGGAGTTGAGGGACGCCACCAACGGTGAGCACTTCACCGCGCAGATCACCCGTGGTGACGCCCGGGCGTTGGGTCTGTCGGACACCAGTGCCGGTGAGACCGTGTACGCCCGGGCGACGGAGGTCGTCGCTGCGGGGTAGTTACCGCTGGGCGAGCAGCGCGGCCTTGGTGAGGAACTTGTCCAGCACGATGGTCAGCTGACGGGTCTCGGTGAGGAAACCGTCGTGGCCGGTGGGGGAGGTGATCTTCGACAGGCCGATGAAGTCGCCGAGATTGCGCGACAGGTGCTCCTGCTGGTGGTACGGGTACAGGATGTCGGTGTCCACACCGGCGACCATGGTCGGCACCTGGGAGGATCCGAGGACGGCGTTCATGCCGCCGCGGCCGCGTCCCACGTCGTGCCGGTTCAGGGCGTCGGTGAGGATCACGTAGCTGCCGGCGTCGAACCTCGCCTGCAGCTTCTCCGCCTGACGGTCCAGGTAGCTCTCCACCGCGAAACGTTCGGTGGGGCTGGGGTAGGGGCCGTAGGGGTCCTCGCCCGGCTGCGGCTCGGTGCTGAAGCGCTCGTCGAGCTCCAGCTCACCACGGTAGGTCAGGTGGGCGATACGTCGGGCCTGGCCGAGGCCGTGGGAGGGGATGTGACCGGAACCGTGGTAGTCGCCGTCCTGCCAGCACGGGTCGGCGGTGATGAAGCGGATCTGGGCGGACTGGATGCCGATCTGCCAGGCGGCGGCACGGGCAGACACCGCGATCGGCAGGGCGGCCTCGACCACCTCGGGGAACATGAACGTCCACTCCAGCACCCGGGCACCACCCATCGACGCGCCGATGACACCGCGGATCCGGTCGACACCGAGCACGTCCACCAGCAACTGCTTCTCCGCGGTGACGAGGTCGCGGATCGACAGGGCGGGGAAGCGTGAGCCCCAGTACCCGCCGGCGGGGTGGGTGGAGGACGGCCCGGTGGATCCCTGGCAGCCGCCCAGGCAGTTCGCGCAGAGCACCAGGTAGCGTGTCGTGTCCAGGGCGAGTCCGGGCCCGATCATCCCGGCCCACCATTCGGCGGCGTTGCCGTCGGCGGTCAGGGCATGCTCGACGAGGATGACCGGACGCAGGACCGTCTCCTCGACGGGCCCTTCGTACCAGGCGAACAGGCGCAGTTCGGCACCGGGAACCGGCACCCCTGCCTCGGTGGTGAAGTCACCGATGGGCAGGATCACCGAGTCGGCGGACGCGGGGAGCTTGGCGGGGTCGATGGCCACGGAGGTCTCCTGTGCTGTTCTGGGGTGGGGCGTGCTGCGGGTGGGTCAGCTGATGGCGTCGAAGCCGAGCTTGAGGTCGGCGAGGATGTCGGAGACGTCCTCGATACCGACCGACAGGCGCACCGTCGCCAGGTTCACTCCCGCACGCTCCAGGCCGTGCTGGTCGGACTGGGAGTGGGTGGTGGTCGCCGGGTGGACGACCAGGGAACGGACGTCACCAACGTTGGCGAGGTTGGAGTGCAGCTTCAGGGCGTCGATGAACGCCCAGGCCTTTTCGCGGGCCTCGTCCGACCAGGCGTCGTCGACGGCCAGGTCGAAGGAGAGCACGGAGCCGGTGTACTCGATGCCCAGCTTCTCCTTGACGGCGAACCAGGGGGAGTCCGGCAGGCCGGCGTAGTTGACCTTCGCCACGGCCGGGTTGGTGGCCAGGGACTCGGCGACGATATTGGCGTTCTCGTTGTGCTTCTGCACGCGCAGCGCCAGGGTGTCCAGGCCCTGGATGGCGACCCAGGCGTTGAACGGGGACAGGGCGGCGCCGGTGTCGCGCAGCAGACCGGCGCGGGCCTTCAGGCCGAAGGCCGGGGCACCCAGGTCGGCGTACTTCAGGCCGTGGTAGGCGGGGTCCGGGGTGACGAAGCCGGGGAAGACCGGCTGGCCATCCTTCTCCACGGTCCAGTCGAAGGAGCCGCCGTCGATGAGGATGCCGCCGAGGCCGGAGCCGTTGCCGGTGTAGAACTTCGTCAGCGAGGCCACGACGATGTCGGCACCGAGATCCAGGGGGCGCACGAGGGCGGCGGTGGCGATGGTGTTGTCGACGATCAGCGGGACGTTGTTCTTGTGTGCCAGCTCCGCGACGGCCGGAATGTCGAGGACATCGGCCTGCGGGTTGGCGAAGGTCTCGCCGAAGAAGGCCTTGGTGTTCGGCTTCACCGCGTCCTGCCAGGCCTGGGGGTTGTCGGCGTCCTCGACGAAGGTCACGTCGATGCCGAGGCGGGGCAGGGTGACACCGAAGAGGGTCTCGGTGCCGCCGTAGAGACGGGCGGAGGTGACGATGTGGTCGCCGGCGCTGGCGAGGTTGAGGATCGCGGCGGTCTCGGCGGCCTGGCCGGAGGCGAAGGCGACGGCGTGGACGCCGCCCTCCAGGGCGAGCAGCCGGTTCTCCAGTGCCTCCTGGGTGGGGTTGGTCAGCCGGCCGTAGATCGGGCCGAGGTCTTCTAGGGCGAAGCGCTGCTTTGCGTGCTCGGCGGAGTCGAAGACGTAGGAGGTGGTGAGGTAGATCGGCTGGTTGCGGGCCCCGGTGTCGGAATCGACGGTCTGCCCGGCGTGGATCGCGCGGGAGGCGAAGCCCCAGTTGCCGGCGTCGGAGTTGTCGTACTTGGTTGCCATGTGGGTGGGTACCTTCCGTGTGTGGTGTGTTGTGCAGGCTAGTTGTGCTGTGGAACACGATAGCGCACCTGCCGGACATGACAAACAGCTCGGTCTACTTTAAGCAAAATTCCCTGGTGGGGAACTCGATGGAAGAAGACCGAGCTGTTCAGTTGTTGTTGAAGGGGCTGGCGTCCTACATCTTCTCGGCGCCGCGGCGGTGACGTTGCGGTCGAGTGTGGCGGTCATTGTGATCGCGTCCTTTCTGCGCGGTAGTGGTGCGGGTGTCTAGCGGTATCCGCCGGCGCGGATGCGGGCGAACATGTCGTGGGGGTCGCCGGAGTCAGTGAGGCGGCCGTCGACCATGAGGTGGGCGGTGGTGGCGTCGAGGTGCTCCAGGATGAAGCCGGTGTGGGTGATGACCAGGCCGGCTCGGGCGCGGCCGTCGTCGGTGGGGGCGGAGAGCAGATCGCTGACAGCTTGTTCGACCACGCTGACCTGCTCCAGGTCCACGCCGGACTCCGGCTCGTCGAAGAGGCAGAGCGAGGGGCCTGCAGGGCGAGCTTCATGACCTCGAAGCGCTTGGCCTCGCCGCCGGAGAATCCGACGTTGACGTCGCGTTCGCCGAGGTGGCCCAGGCCGAGGGCATCCTCGGCGGCGCCGAGCCGGTCGGACGCGCCGATGGCATGGGCGAGCTTGGCGACGGACACCCCGGCGAGCGCGGGGGGACGCTGGAAAGCCAGACCGATACCGGCCTGGCCGCGTTCCTCGATCTCCATGTCGGTGATGTCCACACCCCGCAACGAGGCGGTTCCGGCGGTGATGCGGAACGGGTGCAGTCCCATGATTCCGGCGAGCAACGTGGATTTCCCGGAGCCGTTCGGGCCGAGCAGGATGTGGCGTTCGCCGTCATCGATGGTCAGGTTGATGGCCCGGCAGATGACGGTCTCGGTCCCGGTGGTCTCGTCCACGGCGGCGATGTCCACGCTGCGGAGTTCGAGGAGGGGGACGGCGGTGATGTCTGTGGCGTTCATGGTGACTGTCCCGAGCTTCGTTGGTCCGTGGGCCGGGACAGGTGGAGCGGGCCGCCGCCCCGGGGAGCTTCTGTGGTGGAGCTTCACCCCTGAACTTACTTTTGCTTGCTTCCGTTCTGAATGGTCCGGAGCGGTGAGGATGGGCAATCTACCCCTGAACTCTACCCACCCTAAGTCGGTCCTGCACAGACACCACCGCCCCGTGTGCCGACTCAGCGGCGCACGGGGCGGTGGTGGAGGTGGTGGAGCGGGGCCTACTTCTCGTGGCGGGACGCCAGGCCGTCGATCACGGCGTTGAAGGTGGCGGACGGGCGCATGACCTTCGTGGTCTTCTCCTCGTCCAGCCAGTAGTAGCCGCCGAGGTCGGCGGAGGAGCCCTGACCGCCGCGCATCTCCTTCTTGACGGTCTCGTACTTCTCCTCCAGCTCCTGGGCGACCGGCGCGAAGATCTCGGCGAGCTCCGGATCGTCGGTCTGCTTGGAGAGGTTGAGGGCCCAGTAGCGGGCCAGCCAGTAGTGGCTGCCGCGGTTGTCGATCTCACCGACGACGCGGGCAGGGGAGAGGTCCTCGTTGAGGATCCGCTCGGTGGCGGCATCCAGTGCGTCGGCCAGGATCGGGGTCCGGGGGTTGTTGTCGGTCTCAGCGAGCTTGCGCAGCGACTCGGCCAGTGCGAGGAACTCACCCAGGGAATCCCAGCGCAGGTAGTCCTCCTCGATGAGCTGCTGGACGTGCTTCGGTGCGGATCCGCCGGCACCGGTCTCGAACAGCCCGCCGCCGGCGATCAGCGGCACGATGGAGAGCATCTTGGCGCTGGTGCCCAGTTCCATGATCGGGAAGAGGTCGGTGAGGTAGTCACGCAGGACGTTGCCGGACACGGAGATGGTGTCCTCGCCGGCGCGGATGCGGTCGACCGAGAGCTGGCACGCCTCGACGGGGGAGAGGATGCGCAGGTCCAGGCCCTCGGTGTCACCGACGAGCTCGGAGTCCTTGAGGTACTCCTCGACCTTCGCGGTCATGTTGCGGTCGTGGGCACGCTCCGGGTCGAGCCAGAAGACGGCCGGTGCCCCGGTGTCGCGGGCGCGGCTGACGGCCAGCTTCACCCAGTCACGGATCGCCACGTCCTTGGCCTGGCAGGCGCGCCAGATGTCGCCGGGGGCGACGGTGTGAGACATCAGCACCTCGCCGGAGGAGTCGACGACCTCGACGGTGCCCTCGGACTCGATCTTGAAGGTCTTGTCGTGGGAGCCGTACTCCTCGGCCTTCTGGGCCATCAGACCGACGTTCGGGACGGTGCCCAGGGTCGTCGGGTCGAAGGCGCCGTTCTTCCGGCAGTCCTCGATGACCGTCTGAAACACCCCGGCGTAGGAGGAGTCCGGGATGACCGCGAGGGCGTCCTGCTCCTGGTCGTTCTTGTTCCACATGTGTCCGCCGCTGCGGATCATGGCGGGCATGGAGGCGTCGACGATGATGTCGGAGGGGACGTGCAGGCCGGTGATGCCCTTGTGGGAGTTGACCATGGCCAGGTCGGGGCCGTCCTCCAGGCCCTTGTCGAAGGCCGCGCGGATCTCGGACGCCAGGTCGGTGCCGATCTCGTCGGCGTAGTCCTCGAGCCCGGAGTAGATGGCGGCGAGGCCGTTCTCGCCGTTGAGTCCCTTGGAGAACAGCGTGTCGCCGTACTTCTCGAAGACGTCGGAGAAGTAGGAACGCACCACGTGGCCGAAGATGATCGGGTCGGAGACCTTCATCATCGTGGCCTTGAGGTGTGCGGAGAACAGGACGCCCTCCTCCTTCGCGCGGGCGACCTGGTCCTTCAGGAAGGCGTCGAGGTCCCGGGCGCGCAGGACGGTGGCGTCGACGATCTCCTTGTCCAGGACCTTCAGCCCGTCCTTCAGGACGGTGGTCTCCCCGTCTGCACCGACGAGTCGGATGGTGAGGGTGTCGTCGCCGTCGATGATGACGGACTGCTCATTGTGGCGGAAGTCGCCGTCGGACATCGTGGCGACGTTGGTCTTCGAGTCGGCGGCCCACTCACCCATGTGGTGCGGGTGCTTCCGGGCGAAGTTCTTGACGGCCTTCGGGGCACGACGGTCGGAGTTGCCTTCACGCAGGACCGGGTTCACGGCGGACCCCTTGACGGAGTCGTAACGGGCGCGGGCGTCCTTCTCCTCGTCCGTGGACGGCTCGTCCGGGTAGTCCGGCAGGTCGTAACCGTGCTCCTGGAGCTCGCGGACGGCAGCCTTGAGCTGGGGGACCGACGCGGAGATATTCGGGAGCTTGATGATGTTCGCGTCCGGCTTCTTGGTCAGCTCGCCGAGCTCCGCGAGCGCATCGTGGACACGCTGTCCCTCGGGCAGGACGTCGTTGAACGAGGAGAGGATACGCGCTGCCAGGGAGATGTCCCGGGTTTCGACGGCGACGCCGGTGGTGGAGGCGAACGCCTCGATAACGGGCTTCAACGAGTATGTCGCGAGTAGCGGGGCTTCGTCAGTGCGGGTGTAGATGATCTTGGCCATGGGCCGGTGTCTCCCTCTTCAGTAGTCAGTGCAGCGTCGCGTCGAGCGTCCCCTCGTGAGGGCCGTAGACGGGCGCACCTGCGATTATTCGTCTCATTCTCTGGTGATGCCTTCGTGTGGAAGGGTGCCGCTCGGGCGTCTACTATCGCGATAATACGGCAATGCCGGTTGCTCTGACGGTCGCGGGGCGGCGGGTACCCTACACCCGGGGATAGACCGTTATCCGGATATCAGTGAAATCTTCCGGGGAAATTGTCGGTGGGACCGGGAATACATCTGAATCGATACCGGTTGGCCTTTCCTGTGGCACGTGCCGACCTGACGAGGAGTACACCGTGACCGAATCGACCATTGCAACCACCACACGACTGCAACGCCTGGCGGACCTCCCCCGTCCGTCCCGCCGGCCCAGCCGTCGCCCGCTACCCCGGCAGACGGAGATGGGCCGTCGTCGGCGTCCGATCGCCATCCTCATGCTCGCCCTCGGTGGCTTCGGCATCGGGACGACCGAGTTCGTGGCGATGGGGTTGCTCAACTACATCGCCGACGACTTCTCTATCAGTGAGGCCACCGCCGGCCACGTGATCACCGCCTACGCCCTCGGCGTGGTGGTTGGCGCTCCCGTGATCACGGCGTTCACCGGGGCGATGCCCCGGCGGCGGCTCGTCCTGATCCTCATGGGCGCCTTCACCGTGGGTAACGCCCTCAGTGTGCTGGCCGGCTCCTACGGACTGCTGATGTTGTCCCGGTTCATCGCCGGTATCCCCCACGGCGCCTACTTCGCCGCCGCCGCACTGATCGCCGCGTCCATGGCGGACGCCGGACAGCGGGGGCGTGCCGTCGCGCAGGTCTCCATGGGACTGTCGGTGGCGACGGTGGCCGGCGTGCCCGCTGCCCAGTGGGTCGGCCAGACGCTGGGCTGGAATGCGGCTTTCGCCGTGGTCGCCCTGATCGGCCTGGTCACCCTGATCGGCCTGTGGTACTCGCTGCCGCACATGACCCAGATGCCTGCCACCCGTCCGATGACGGAACTCAGCGCACTGGTCAACCCCCAGGTAATGCTCACGTTGCTGCTCGGCACCGTCGGCTTCGGCGGCATGTTCTGTGTCTACACCTACATCTCCTGGACGATGACCGAGCGCGCCGGTTTCCCGGAGGGCCTCATGTGGCTGGTCCTCATGGTCTACGGCATCGGCATGGTCGCCGGAACCTTCGTCGGCGGTCGGCTGGCCGACATCAACGTGGAGGGGTCCATCTTCGGCGCCCTGGTCGCCATGGTGGTGGTGCTCGGCGCGTTCTACTTCACCAGTACCAGTGCACCGCTGGCGATCGTGAACTTCGGTCTGGTCGCGATGTCCGGCTCGGTGATG
>DHCFJ07801__coassemble_1571_pt1 | contig 63095 bp, 57 predicted proteins | sample DHCFJ07801__metabat2_low_PE_008 | metagenome-assembled genome bin DHCFJ07801
CGTCCGTGCCCGTGCCCCGTCGTGCCTGCCGTGCCCATGGCCGTCCTAGTGCCTGCCGTGCTCGTGCCCCTCGCCCTGGTGCCCCGTCCCCGTGGTCGACCTCGTGGAGCTGGTGCCGGTCGTCGTGCTCGTCGACCCCCTCGTCGCCCGTGCTCGTGCCTGCCGTTGTGGTCGTCCTGGTGCCGGTGGCGTGGTGCGTGCTCCGTCACTCATTACCCCCGGCCCAACTGGGTTCCCCTTACGTTAGTGATCCAACTTGAACCAACTTGGACCGACTGCACTCTACCTGGGGTTATTCCGAGGTCGCCGAATGCCCCAACTAGTGAGCCAACTTTGGCCCTACTAGGTCGCATCGGTTGAGAATTACCCCCGTGGTTGTCGCTGTCGTCGTACTGGTGGCCGTCGCCGTGGAGCTGGTGCCAGTCGGGTTTGTGCCGCGAGATAGGACATGCCCCCTACATGCCCCGGTGTTCGAATAGTGCTATCTCTGCGTCCGGCTGAATCGGTTTCAAAATGGACGGCTTACGGCCCGTTTTTGACGGCAGTAAGTCAGCTGATGTTCATTGCACTCTCGGAGTTATCGATCAATTGTTCTAAACGCGTTGTCACAACGCTGGGTCTGTTACCTGAGCGGTGTCAGTGTCCCGTTTTTGGGGTTACCTGCCGCTTCGTGAATTGCTGAGGTTGAGGCGCCGGGCATGTGGCGACGACTGCGGTTGGTTGCTGGTGTACGGGCGGATCTGGCGCCGTCAGAGGGGCGTACGTGTCTAATTTCTGATGGTCCTGTTGTGCTGGTCAGGGTGTCCAACAGTCGAGGGGTGCTCCACGGGGTGTCACTGCCATGTGAACGAAGAATTTCTGCGAAGTGACAGTTTCTGAGGCGATATGGTGCTATGACTAAAAGTACCTGACTTCCCGAGCCCGAGGATGCACCATGCGCCCAAGAACGACCCGCCGTCACGCTGTGCTGGCAGCCATCACCGCCGTTGCAGTCGCCACCACATCAGCGGTGACAACCACTGCGTCCGCATCGCAGGAACTTCCCCCGCAAACCCAGATCATTGGCGACTTCTGGAAGGGTGTCCGGCCCATGCTCGACGTCCCAGCCGATGACGATGACCCTAGCTTCTACCAGGCTCCGTCGAACGTCGACTTGGATACCGCAGAACCAGGCACCGTGCTGCGAGAGCGATCCACCAAACTCCACGTGGCTACCATCGAGCTCCCTGTGACCGTGACGCAGATCCTCTATGTCACAACAAACGCTCTCGGGCACAAAGAAGCCAATGTCACGTCAGTAATCCACCCACCCCACGGTTCTGATGGCAACGTCGTGTCGTATCAGTCCTTCTACGACTCATCCAACACTGACGACAATCCCTCGCGCATAATCGCAGGAAACTTCACCCTGGGTGGGGCGATAACCGCAGTTGAGACTCCACTGATCGCACCTGCCCTGCTCGCCGGACACCCAGTCGTGTTCTCCGATACCGAGGGAGCAAACGCGGACTTCGCCGCAGGGCCAGGATATGGACGAGCAACACTTGATTCCCTGCGTGCCGCGATAGCCTCAACCACCGCTCCGGTGACCAAGACCGACGACATCGGTCTACTCGGCTACTCCGGCGGAGCCATCGCCAGCAACTGGGCGGCGATACAACTCGACAGCTACGCCCCAGATCTCAGCGACAACATCGTTGGAGTCGCTCAAGGTGGCCTCTTTGTAAACCCAGTCAGCAACCTTGAGTATGCAGGTAGTGGACTGCTGTGGGCTGGAGTCGTAGCGATGGCACTCGCCTCGTTGAAGAACTCGTACGACCTGCCAATCGAGCACTACTTCACCGACTATGGCAACAGTGTCCTCGACGACGCGTCGGACCTGTCAATCATTGAAGCTGTCGCCCGCTACCCCGAGGTCCGGTGGAGTGATTTGGCCAAACCTGAGTACCCACGCCCACAGGATGTTCCTGAAGTCGCCCAGGTGCTCGAGGAGATCAACATGGGCAACTGGCCTGCGCCCAGTACTCCGATGTTCCTGTTCCAAGGAGCTGGCGGCTTCCTCGAAGGGACCCCTGCTCATCCTGGTAGGGGCCCAGGCGACGGAGTGATGGTGACCAAGGATGTTCGTACCTTGATGCGTGACTACTGCGAAGCCGGGACATCGGTTGAATACAGGGAGTATCCCTACGCAAGCCATGTTTTGACCGCTGTGCCCTGGCTCATTGAGGGGTCGCTGTGGCTAGAGGGGCGCTTCAACGGGGCACCTGCCAGTGACAACTGCTCAACTATTCCCGCCGGAAACCCCCTCTAGGTGTGTTGCCTGTCATCGCTTGGAGGAAGCGCAGGGCGCCTCGTAGGCGGCTGAAACACGCTCTATGAGAGTGCCCGGCATCTACGAGAGAGTTGCGGCAAGTCGCGCAACAGGTTTGGTGCTTGTCCAGGTACCTGCGCTGTTCGCTGACGGTAGGGGAGACGGCCAGGGCCAGATGTTCGAACACGACCTACCGAGGATACGCCTGAAACGCTCTGGAAATGGACCACTTATGGACCGTTTTGCTCTGCTATTTGCTGACTAATGCCAGCCGTGCTAACGCTCGCCAACAGCTAGAACTGCGGTGGCTTACTACGACAAACCGGTACAAACACTGCACCCGATATGTCGTAGGTTCGAATCCTGCCCCCGCTACAAAGGACAAGGCCCCCGGAGAAATCCGGGGGCCTTTGTCGTGCGTGCACACCATGGACGGGCACTACCCGGCGCATCGTCCCGAAAATCTGGGTCAACTACGGTGGTTGTTGATCTGACCGACTCGTACGGTGTGAACGGGAGGGCTGAATTGTGAGCACAGAGGATGATGTCCGTCGTCTCGCGGGATCATTGCCCGAGGTGACCGAGCGCACCTCGTATGACATGCCCGCGTTCTACGTTGCGGGAAAGATATTCCTACGGTTCCACGAGGAACCTGGTGTGCTGGTGTGCTGGTGTAAGGACCTCTCGGAACGTGAACTGCTGCTCGCGACCGGAGAGGGCAAGTTCTTTACGACCGCGCACTATGCGGGCCATGCCAGCGTCCTTGTCCGGCTGGAACGCGTCGAGGCCGACGAACTCGCCGAGCTCGTGACCGACGCGTGGGAGGCCCGCGCCCCGAAACGCCTCACTGAGGCCCCGGGTAGGCAGTAGGGTCTGCGTCGCGGAGGGGCCTGTCGGTTCGATCCCGGGTGCTTTCGCCGGGATAATGGGACTTCTCCATCATGTCGCCCGGTGTTCACGTACCGTCCACCGGAGGGGGATAGCATTCCACTTCTGTCCCCAGCGACCCCATACGCACTGACGAGGAGAATCCGTACCCATGAACGACCGTCCCCGCCGAGGCATCCCCGCCGCCCCGACGTCTGCGTCCCAGACCACCCGAGTCCTGACCCTCGCCCTGGTCCCGGCACTCGGTCTAGGCCTCGTGGCTGCCCCGGCACAGGCGCAGATAGAGCCCCCGGCGGTGGTGGGGGAGTACCTTCCCGCGACCAAGACCCCGGTTCAGCACGAGGGTGCCCCGGTGCCGCGCCCGTTCGGGGTCGAGGAGTATGGCTGGTACATCTCCGATATCAGTTCCTACACCGGTGGCGTCTACTACGACGTCGTCGCCGGGTTCAACGACCTCCGCGAGAACCACCCCGACGTGATGGCCGAGAGCCTCGACATCGTGGTGGACGTCAACAACAACGCCGACGCCACCACGATCGCCCGCGCCCAGGTCGATGCAGCCGCCGACGACGCCGACCTGCTCACCGCCCTGTCGGACGCCTTCGGTGAGAACCTCGGTGGCCACCTGCGCACCGCCCTGGCGGAGAACCGCCTGCCGAAGACCCGTATGCTGCTCGACTCGGGCTACCTGTCCCGCGCCGGTGGCCTTGCCAGCTCGACCCTGGTGGAGAAGGAGATCTTCGGCTACGCCCGACCGTTCGAGGTCGCCCCTGACCGGATCACCAAGCACACCGACGGTGGGGACGACGACCTCTACGAACTCGGCGGCACCAAGGCATTCCCGTCCGGCCACACCAACCAGGCGTCCTGGACGACCACGCTGCTCGCCGTGCTGCTGCCGGAGCTGGCACCGCAGCTGCTGGCCCGCGGCGCCGAAGCCGGCTACAACCGCATGGTGATGGGCGTGCACTACCCGCTGGACGTCATTGGTGGCCGGATGACCGGTCAGGCCGCCGCCGGCGACCGGTGGAACGACCCGCAGATGCGCGGCGTGCTGAAGCAGGCCGGTGAGGAGATCCGCAAGGAGCTCGAGTGGCGGACCGGCAAGCCCCTGGCTGAGGCCGTCGCCGAGTACTCCGCCTACCGGTCCACCAAGGCCGCCGTGGCGGAGTACACCGAGCGGATGACGCACGGTTTCGACCCGGTCGGTGACACGGACGCGCGGCTGACCGTCCCGCAGGCCGCCCCGGCGCTGCTGAGCACCGCATTCCCGGAGCTGTCCTGGGACCAGCGTGCCCGGGTCCTCGCCGCGACCGCCCTGCCGTCCGGCTACCCGCTGGACGACCAGACCACCCGCGGACGGGACGCCGGCAACTGGCAGCGGATCAACCTGGCCGCAGCCTTCGCCGCCGAGGTGTCGGTGGGTGCGGACGGGGCCCTGACCGTCAACGGCCAGCCTGCCTGACGAGGGAGCGTATGGCTGGCTACAACCTCTACACGTCGCAGGACCTGTACCCGTCCCACAGCTGCGAGGAACTCCTCGCCGATCTCGCGGGACGGAACTGGGGGCTGCCGGACGGGGCCCGACGCGCCCAGCTGGATGTCGCCCGGCAGGTGCTGGGGAATCCGGTGCGACGCGACATGTACGACAGGCAGCTGGGGGACGCGACGGTCACCGTCTCCCGGAAGGATGTGGAACGGCTGGCGTCCATGGAGCTCCCCGACGACGGTCTCCCATTGACGGAGTCGGGTGCGGAATCGGATGAGGAGCCCGCGGGCATCTTCGCGGAGTCGAAGGGCCTGGTCGCCATTGCCGCCGCCCTGGTGATCGTCGTCATCGGAATCATGGTGATGCTCTTCTTCGGCGGGTGGTGAAACGTCACTCCCGCCCTCGGGCGGTCTGAGGGGGTCTGGACCACCCGGGAGCGGGAGTGAGAGGAGAGTAGGGGGAGCGGACGTCAGGCGGCGACCGTCGCAGCGTCCGACGCGTTCGCGTCCGCGGCACCGTCTGCACCGACACCGTCCTTGTCGCCCTTGCCGGTGACCTGCTTGACGATGATCACGGTGATCGCGGAGACCACCATGCCGGCGATGACGGCGACGATGAAGCCCCACCAGGTGTTGTTCTCCATCAGCGGGGCGACCCAGACACCACCGTGGGGTGCACGGCTTCCGACCTCGAGGGCCATCGAGACCGCACCGGTGACCGCACCACCGAGCATCATCGACGGGATGATGCGCAGCGGGTCGGCGGCGGCGAAGGGGATCGCGCCCTCGGAGATGAAGGAGGCACCCAGCAGCCAGCAGGACTTGCCGTTCCCGCGCTCCTCCTTGCTCCACATCTTCGGACGCACCGCGGTGGCCAGGGCCAGGGCCAGCGGCGGGACCATGCCGGCGGCCATGACCGCGGCCATGACCTGGAAGGCTGCCGGATCGCTGGTGGACAGTCCGGCGGTGGCGAAGAGGTAGGCGGACTTGTTGACCGGTCCACCCAGGTCGAAGCACATCATCAGGCCAATGATCATGCCGAGCACGATCGCCGAGGAGCCGGACATGTCGGCCAGCCAGTTCTGCAGGCCGTCCATGAGGGCGGCGAGCGGACGACCCAGCACCAGGAACATCGAGGCGGCGGTGACCAGGGTGGCCAACAGCGGGATGATCACGACCGGCATCATGGAGCCCAGCCAGCGCGGCACCTTCCAGGTCTGGATCCACATGGCGACGAGACCGGCGATGATACCGGTGATCAGGCCACCGATGAAGCCGGCGCCGACCAGCACGGAGATGGCGCCACCGACGAAGCCGGGGACGATGCCGGGCCGGTCGGCCAGGGCGTAGGCGGTGTAGCCGGAGAGCGCGGCGACCAGGAAGCCCATGGCGGTGTTACCACCGCCGAAGAGGACCGCACCGAGGTAGAGCAGCATGCCGGAGCGGTCGGTAAACTCCTCGCCGGCACCGATGTCGTAGGGCAGGGCGTCCGGCGTGTTCCAGAGGGAGTAGTCGATGACAACGGTGTCCCAGACGTTGGCCACGTTGTAGCCGCCGACCAGGAAGCCGAGGGCCATGAGCAGACCACCGGCGGCGACGAAGGGCACCATGTAGGACACACCGGTCATCACGGCCTGCTGGATGCGACGTCCCCAGCCGGCGTTCTCGGAGTCGTCCCCGGATCCGCTGCCACCGTCCCCGGAACCACCGTCGCCGGTGGCGGAGACCCGCGGCGGGTTGTCGGACTTGGAGGCGGCGATGGCCCGGTCGATCAGGGCATCCGGCTCGGAGATGCCCTTCTTGACGGGCACGTCGACGACGGGCTTGCCGGCGAACCGGGCGATGTCGCGCACGCCGACACCGTGGGCGAAGATGACGGCGTCGGCCTCGTCGATCTGGGCCTGGGTTAGCTTGTCGCCGCCGGAGGAGCCCTGGGTCTCGATGATGATCTCGACGTCGTCACGGGCGTCCGCGGCGCCGGTGAGGGCGTCGGCGGCCATGTAGGTGTGGGCGATGCCGGTGGGGCAGGACGTGATGCCGACCAGCTTCACCGGACGCGCCGCGGCGGGCGCGGTGGGCGCGGCTGCCTCAGGCTCAGCAGCGGGCTCAGCGGTCGCGGCGGCCGTTGCCGCGGCCTTCTTCTTTTTCTTCTCCAGCACCTCGGTCACCAGGGTGACGATCTCGTCCTCGCTCTGCGCCGAACGCAGGGCGGTCACGAAGTCCTTCTTCACCAGGGCGCGTGCCAGGGTGCTCAGCACCTTCATGTGGGCACTGCCGCCACCTTCGGGGGCGAGGATCATGAAGACCAGGTCGGTCTCGGCACCGTCGTCCGCACCGAAGTCAGTGGGGGTCTTCAGCCGGGCGAAGCCCAGCGAGGGCTCGGTCACCGCGGTGGTGCGGCAGTGGGGGATGGCGATGCCGCCGGGCAGGGCGGTGGCCGCCTGCTGCTCGCGGGCGTGGATGTCGGCCAGCAGCTGGCTGGTGTCCTCGGCGCGTCCTGCCGACACCTGAAGGTCAGCCAGTGCGGTGAGCACGGCCTCCTTCTCGGCCGGCAGGTCGGCATCCAGCGAGACCAGATCGGCGGTGATCACCGGCCTGGTGGCTGGATCTGTGGACTCTGGGTTAGTCATGGTCATGCACTCCTTGGTTCGGGGAGGGTGTCGGGGAGATCATGAGGGGTGGGCAGTGTGGTGCCCGGGAGAGTCACTGCGGTGGTTCCGTGCGCCACCGCGAGGGAGAGCCGGTCGGGGGCGGGGAGGGCGCGGACGGCCCCGATGACGTACCCGGCCAGGGTCGAGTCGCCGGCTCCGACGGTGGACACGACGGTTACCGAGGGGCTGGGGCAGAACCAGGCCGAGGGGTCTGCCCCGGTGGAATCGTCCCGGCTGACCAGCAACGCTCCGGCGGCGCCGAGGCTGACCAGTGCAGCTCCGAAGCCACGGTCCAGCAGGGTGGACGCTGCGGTGACCACCGCATCGAGGTCGCCGGACGCTGCAGCGGCCTCCATGGCGTCCCCGTCACCGCCGGTGAGCTGTGCCAGCTCGTGGGAGTTGGGCTTCACCAGGTCGGGTGCGGCGGCCGGGTTACGGTCGGCGAGGTCGACCAGGGCGGTCAGGGCGGCGTCCGAGGTGTCCACGGCGACCCGGAAGCCCATCTCGTGGGCCGTCGCGGTCATCGTGGCGTACCAGTTGTCGGGGTAGCCCGGCGGCAGGGATCCCGCCAGGACTAGCCAGTGTGGTCCGTCGAGGTGCTGGGCGGTGACGTCGGTGAGTGTGTGGGCCACGGCATCGGCCAGGGTCTCCCCGGTTGCTTCGGTGTCACCGGGGGAGTTGATCTTGGTGGTGACACCGTCGGCGTCGGTGAGGGTGAGGTTGACCCGAACGCCGGTGCCGGTGCTGCTGTTGCCGCCGATGAACCGGGCAGGCAGGTCTGCGGTACGGACCAGGTCGGCGAAGTCGCTGGTGGGGTCAGCCGGGGCGAGGGCCAGTACATCGTGGCCGGCGTGGTGGATGACGGTTGCGACGTTGATCCCTTTGCCGCCGGCCTGGTCGACACCGGAGGCGACGCGGTTGACGCCGCCGATCTCGAGTGGGCCGGTCAGCGACTGGGATCTGTCGATGCTGGGGTTGGGGGTGACGGTGATGATCACGCCTGGATCACGTCCATTCCTTGGTGTCGGAGATCGTGGAGGACCGGGGTGGAGAGAACGGGGGCGTCAGTGATGAGGAGGTCGACGTCCTCGGCGGTGGCGAAGGAACACAGCAGTTCCTCGCCGAGTTTCGAGGCATCGGCCAGGACGACCCGGGTCCGCGCCGCCCGGACCATGGCTGCCTTGGTCTGTGCCTCCGCGGGATCGGGGGTGGAGAATCCGAAGTCGCTGCTGATGCCGTTGGTGCCGAGGAAGGCGACGTCCGCCCGTAGCGTCCTGAGAACACCGACGGCATCGGACCCGACCACTGACTGGGTGATCGAGCGGACCCGTCCGCCGAGCATCCGCAGGGCCGGGCCGCCGCCGTCGGGCGGGTGGGCGGAGAGCTGGTGGCCCAACAGGACGGAGTTGGTGACGACGGTGAGGTCGGGTCGTTCCAGGAGTGCGCCGGCCAGGGCGGCGGTGGTGGTCCCGGAGTCGACGATCACCGAGCCGCCGGTGGCGGGCAGGTGGTCGGCGGCGGCGCGGGCGATGCGGGCCTTGGCCTCCAGGCCGGTGCTGGAGCGCACGGCGACCGGGTTCTCTTCCCGGCTGTGGGGACGCAGCGGCACTGCGCCGCCGTGGACCCGGCTCAGACGTTGCTGGCGTACCAGGACGTCCAGGTCGCGACGGATCGTCTCCGCGGAAACCCCGTGGCGGGTGGCCAGTTCAGTGACTGACATGCCCCCGTGGGCGGCGATGTCATCGGCGATGGCGTCCTGACGCTGTGGCGCGTACATACCCCCCATTGTCTGTGGGAACGTGTGGAAGGTCAACGGTTATATGAACATTCTGTGGCTATGCGACAGGTAAATGGTCATAATCAGGCATGGTGGTTGTCAGTCACCACACGGCGACGGCCCTTTCGGGGGTGATCCCGGAGTTAGCGAATGTTCTACTGACATAACGTGGCCGGACGGCGATTAGGCTGGGCACCATGATCCGCCCTCGCCTCTGTGCCGCTCTCGTCGCCCTCTCCGCCGCAGTGATCGCCGGTGTCTCCGCCCCTGCGGCGACCGCCGCCCCGGACGTTCCGTCCTTCAGCCCGGACGGGGTCCAGAACGCTGTCAACCACGCCGTGGACACCGCCGTGGACACCGTCCTCAACACCACCGGTGAGCCCGGCCCGCACCGTATCGAGGGCCACTACTTCACCTCCCCGGGCGTCCCGGCGGCAGCTGAGGAGGCTCGTCCCGAGGTCCTCGTCGGGCCGTCCACCCCGCTGGTCGTCGGCCCGTCGGTGTGCACCACCGCCGTCGCCGGCTACGACGCCGCCGGTAACGCTGTGGCAGTCACCGCCGGCCACTGTGGTTCGCCCGGGGACGAGGTCAGTTCGGCCGACGACCCGGAGGGCACCGTGATCGGCACCTTCGAGCGCGCTGGTGCCGTGGACAACGGGATCATCCTGCTCAACGAGAACGCCCAGGTGACCAACAGCTACAACGGCGTCTCGATCAACCAGCTGGGTGGCGCGGCGCCCGCGCACTTCGGTGAGGTGTGCAAGACCGGAATCACCACCGGGACCAGCTGTGGTCCGGTGTTCGCCACCTCCGGGGCGCAGTTCGCCACCCATGTCTGTGCCTCCCACGGTGACTCCGGTGCCCCGGTCTATGCCGGTGGACGTCTGGTCGGTGTGCTCAGCGGCGGCCTGTCCGCACTCCCGACCTGCCAGCACCCCCTGCAGGGGCCGCTGCATTCCCCGGCGCTGAGCACCTCCTGGGACAGCGTCGGTGCTGAGATGGACGCCGCCGGCGGTGTCGGCGCAGGTTTCCGCCTGGCCTGATCCTTCTCTCCTGGTTACTGCCCGAGGCGGCCGCGGCCGAGCTGCAGCAGGGCGTTGGCGATGGCGACGCCCTCCGGGCCCAGGGCGTCGCGGTACTCGTTGAGGATCGCGGTCTCACGGGAGTAGACGAGCTTGGTTCCGCCCGAGGCCTTGCGGGTCTTGCCGATGATCTGCGAGACCTCGGAACGACGGGCCGCAGCCTCGATGATGGTGCGGTCCAGTTCATTGATCTCCAAGCGGTAGGCCTGGATCTCGGCATCCGACAAAGGATCGTCCGTGCCGCTGGAGAACTGCTGGTCATTGCTCATGGTGTGGATTCTAGCCTGTTGGGGCCGGTCGCCTGGGTGTGACTGCAGGTGCAGGTTCGTGTCCGGACCCCGTTGTAGGGTGAATATGAGCCAGAAACCGACCCAGAGACCGACCCGGATCGACCAGGAGAGCACTTTTACCGTGAGCACTGTGACGCACGACGAGATCCCGTTCCCGGAGGAGCCGTTCGAGCCGCCGCCGGAGGAGGACGACCTTCCCCCGGAGGACGTCGCGGGGGTCCTTGCCGAAATGTCGTCGTCCGCCCCCCACCTGGCACCGTTGCCGGACGCCCCGATGTCGGACGCCTCACCGTTCCGGGTCCGCTCGTCGGTGCAGGTAGGCGCTGAGGCAGTATCCGGGCAGGACGCACCGGCCGGGCAGAACGCAGCATCCGGTCAGGACGCCGCCGGCCCGGTCCCTGGCCGGGTGATGAGCGCGCAGACCCGGGACCAGCTGCTGGAGGGGCTGAATCCTGCCCAGCAAGAGGCGGTGCGCCACACCGGGTCACCGTTGCTGATCGTCGCCGGTGCCGGGTCGGGCAAGACCAGTGTGCTCACCCGTCGGATCGCCTGGCTGTTGGCCGGGGGAGTGGCCCCGTGGCAGGTGCTGGCGATCACCTTCACCAACAAGGCCGCCGCCGAGATGCGCGAGCGGATCGCAGACCTGGTCGGTCCGGTCGCTGAACGGATGTGGGTATCCACCTTCCACTCGGTGTGCGTGCGGATCCTGCGGGCCAATGCGGCCCTGGTGGACGGGCTGAACTCCAACTTCACCATCTACGACTCCGATGACATGAAGCGCCTGGTCACCATGATCCTTCGGGAGCGCAGCCTGGACTCCAAGGAGTTCGCTCCGCGGGCGGTGCTGTCGGTGATCTCGAACTGGAAGAACGAACTCCAGGATCCGGCGGAGGCACTGACCGAGGCCCAGCAGGACGGCAACCGGCACCGCGAGACCATCGCGAAGATCTACCACGACTACCAGGTGCGGCTGCGCCAGGCGAACGCGGTGGACTTCGACGACCTCATCGGTGAGGTCGTCGGCCTGCTGCGCGCCAACCCGGGGGTCGCCGACCACTACCGGCGTCGTTTCCGGCACATCCTGGTCGACGAGTACCAGGACACCAACCACGCCCAGTACGTCCTGGTCTCCACCCTGGTCGGTGACGCTGACACCGCCGGGCCGGAGGGGCCGGCGGAGCTCTGCGTGGTCGGTGACGCCGACCAGTCGATCTACGCCTTCCGTGGTGCGACGGTGCGCAACATCGAGGAGTTCGAACGCGACTACCCGCACGCCCACACCATCCTGTTGGAGCAGAACTACCGCTCCACCCAGAACATCCTCTCGGCGGCCAATGCGGTGATCTCCCGCAACTCCGGGCGTCGCGACAAGAACCTGTGGACCGACACCGGCGAGGGTGCCCTGATCGGCGGTTACGTCGCCGACAACGAACATGACGAAGCCCGGTTCATCGCCCAGACCATCGACGAACTCGTCGACCGGGGCGAGGCCGAGTACGGCGATATCGCGGTGATGTACCGGACGAACAACTCTTCGCGTGTCGTGGAGGACATCCTGGTGCGTTCCGGACTGCCGTACAAGGTCGTCGGTGGCACCCGGTTCTACGAGCGCAAGGAGGTCCGCGACATCGTCGCCTACCTCAAGGCCCTGGACAATCCCGAGGACACCATGGCGCTGCGTCGCATCATCAACACCCCGCGCCGGGGCATCGGTGACCGGGCGCTGTCCCAGGTGACGGTGCATGCAGAGAACACCGGTGTCAGCTTCGCACAGGGTCTGGTCGCCGCCGCACGGGACGAGGTGCCGGGGCTGAGCTCCCGGGGCCGCAACGCCATCGCCGGGTTCCTGGAGATGATGGACGGGCTGCGCTCCCAGACGGCCGAGGCGCTGATGCGCACCTCCGACGGGGAGTCCCTGGGTATCCCGGACGTCGGCGCGGTGGTCCGCACGGTACTCGACGTCACCGGCTACACCGCTGAGTTGGAGAAGTCGAATGACCCGCAGGACGGCTCCCGGCTCGACAACCTCAATGAGCTTGTCTCGGTCGGCCACGAGTTCTCGCAGGAGGCGGCGAACCAGGCAGCCTACGAGGCGATGCCCTCCCAGGCAGGCGGTACTGCCAGCGGCGCCGCGGACAATGCCGACACTGTGGACACAGTGGACGCTGTGGACGCTGCGGACAGCGCAGGTCCCGGCGGCCTCGAGAGTTCAGCTACCGACGCGGACACCGCGGCGGATGCGGTGCTGGCCGAGGGTGAGCCGGAGCCCGGCAGCCTGCAGGCCTTCCTGGAACGGGTCAGTCTGGTCGCCGACGCCGACCAGATCCCCGCCGAGGAGCAGGATCTGGTCACCCTGATGACCCTGCACACCGCGAAGGGTCTGGAGTTCCCCGTCGTATTCCTCGTCGGATGGGAGGACGGCCAGTTCCCCCACATGCGCGCCCTGGGGGATCCGACCGAGCTGTCGGAGGAACGACGCCTGGCCTACGTCGGCATCACCCGTGCCCGCAAGCGGCTCTACCTGTCGCGGGCGATGATCAGGTCGAACTGGGGGACACCACAGAACAACCCACCCTCGCGGTTCCTGGCGGAGATCCCGGCGGAGTTGATCGACTGGATCCGGGAAGAACCCGCACCGGCCTGGTCCGGAGGGTCCAGTTGGGGATCCAGTTCCGGTTCCTACGCCGACGGCACCAGCTTCGGCGGATCATGGGGCAGTGGGTCGTCCGGTTCCCATGGCGGCTCGACGGGATCAGCCGGACGCTCCGGGTCGTTCGGGTCCGGTTCCGGGGCAGGATCACGGTCGGGGTCGCGTCCCGGTTCCCGCTCCTCCGGGGCACTGCGCAGCAACGCCCCGGCGCTGGAACTGGAGGTCGGCGACAGGGTCAACCACGACAAGTACGGCCTCGGCACGGTCACCAGTGTTGACGGCAAGGGCGTGCGTGCCACCGCGGTCATCGACTTCGGCTCGAACGGGACTGTCCGGCTGATGCTCATCGGTGGGGTACCGATGGAGAAGCTCTGAGTTAACCAGGAACACCGCAAGTCAGGGGGCCCGAAATGTTCGGGCCTATAAGTAGAGTAAGGTTCAGGGCGGGCCGCATCGTGATGTGGCTCATGCTGCATCTGTCGCCGTGTGTTGGATCACCTTTGGCGGAGTAACGACAACCTATCTCCTCTGCGGACGGGTGACCACCGTCCTGGAACGACGTCCCTGACCCCGATGATCAAGGACATCCTCAAGAAGGCCGCTACCTGGTTGGCGGTGATCTTCCTCGCGACCGACCTGGCCTATTTCCTGGCAGCCTCGTTCCTGGATCCCCGGTCGAAAATGTCATCTCGCCGGCGCCACAGAGTCCGACCCGACTGCGCCAACTCCTCGAGTCCCTTCGGTGGTCCCTTGCGCAACGCGTTGATCACCTTGCTCATCAACTTCCGGCCCTCCTGCTTCTTGGGGCGCCCGTACGCGCTGATCAGCTCCTGGTAGAACCCCCAGGTCACCTGTAGGGCGACGTAGTCGTCGTCGGTGGCCCACAGCAGATCAAGGCGTTGTTTCTGTCGGTCGGTGAGGAAGTTTGTCCTGGTCAGCAGGGCCCGCCGGTGCTTGTACAGTGGATCGTTCTTCCGCCCGCGTCGGTCGGTCGTTTCGCGCTGCAGGCGTTGCCGACACCCGGTGAGCTTCTCGGCGGCCAGGTGGATGACGTGGAACTTAGTCCATGACTTTCCACGCCGCGGGTAGGGACTGGTCCACGGCGGTGGCGTAGCCGGTGAACCCGTCCATGGTCACCACCTCAACGGTGTCCCGGAAGTCCGGTTCGCGCTCATTCAGCCAGCCCTTCAGCACTTGTGCACTGCGGCCAGGCTGCATGTCGATCAGCCGGGCCGGCCCGGTCCCGTCGACCAGCGGGGTCAGATCCACCAGGACGGTGACCATCGAGGAGGGTTGCCCGGGCCGGCGGGTGTGCTTCCACACGTGCTCGTCAACCCCGAGGATCCGCACCCCGGCCAGATGGGCCGTATCAGCGTAGACGAGGTTGCGGGCCGCGGTGACGGCAACACTGTTGACCAGCTCCAGCCCACCCCGAGTGCCTTGGCCGTCGCGGTGACACTCATCCGGTCGACTGCGAGGCGTTGGAGGATCCAGCGGGTGACTCGGTGGCTCATTTTCGCCCCATCGTCGGCGCACGGCAGCGAGGCCCGGAAGATCTTCCGGCTGTAGGTGGGGTTGGTGCAGGTGAAGCGGGGAACGAGGACGTGCAGGCGGGTTGGGAAGCCCACGACCGGGAGGTCGACGAGGCGGCGTTGGACATGATCTCGTTTTGTCCCTGGGGTGGAGCAGTCCGGGCATGTGTCGGAGATGTCCACTGGGGAGGCGTTGATGACGGTGCCGGTGCCGACGTCAGCGGCGTCGGTGATGCTCACACCGATTTCTGCGGTGCGGCGTGAAAAGTGTCGGCGACGAGGTTGCCAGTAGGGTTTACGGTAGGGTCCTGGTTCGGTCAGATGTAAGTGTGGTAACTCTCATCTTGTACCGGCCAGGGCCCCTACATGTTGTGCCACAACGATCCCGCCCCACCGTCAGCTACGCACTCCGAATGGCGAAGGGCCAGTTCAACGAGGGCTGGCTGGGGGAGACCCCGAACGAGTGGGGTGCCGGGCCGTACGAGGTGGAGCGCTCCGACTTCAACCGTCAGACGGTGACCTTCGTCCCGAACGAGAAGTGGTGGGGCGAGGATCCGAAGCTCGACAAGTTCACCTACCGTCAGCTGGAGCCGCAGGCGGCGGTCAACGCCTTCGAGGCTGGGGAGATCGACGCTACCGGGGCGGCGACGAAGGACCGGTTGGCCACCGTGCGGGGGATGGGGGACAGTGCGGACATCCGCACGGCCATGATTCCGGCGAGTTACCTGATCACCTTGAACTCCGATGCCCCGTTGCTGGAGGACGATACGGTGCGTGAGGCGATCATGACCGGGATCGACCGCGAGCAGCTCGCCACGATTCGGTTCAACGGCCTGGACTACTCCGAGGACCTGCCGGGATCCTTTGCCCAGTTCGCGACCCAGGACGGGTACAACGACAACTTCGGTGAGATCCTGGAGTACGACCAGGACAAGGCGAAGGAGCTCCTGGATGAGGCAGGCTGGACCGAGGGGTCCGACGGCGTCCGGGAGAAGGACGGCGAGAAGCTCTCCCCGCGGTACGTGCTGCTCGGTGATGACCCGCAGACCAAGGCCGGTGCCTCTGCGCTGCAGGCGATGATGCGTGACATCGGGGTCGACATGACCATCGACGAGCGTCCAGTCTCCGAGTTCGCGAATATCTCGGCTCAGCGCGACTTCGACATCTTCGAGATGGGCTTCCGGTCCTCGGACCCTTATGGTGTGGCCTACTTTGACCAGATGTATGCCTCTGACTCTGAGCTGAACAAGTCCGGTACCGGCTCCGAGGAGCTCGACGAGAAGATCGCCGAGCTGCAGAAGATCGGTGACGGCGATGAGCAGATCGAGGCGGCCAATGAGCTCGAGAAGGAGTTCCTGGCCCTGCATGGCATCATGCCGACTTTCAATGGTCCCGACATCGTGGCCACTACGCCCGGCCTGGCGAACTTCGGTGCCTACGGCTTCGCGGACGTCCCGGTCGAGAACATCGGCTGGGAGAACGAGTAACAGCCGGTAGCCCGGGGACACCCCGGGCACACAAAGAACCCGCTGTAGCGACCGAGAGGGGGTGGTCGCCGCAGCGGGTTTCTTGTTGTGTAAGGCTTTCGCCCGGAGGGGTGAGGAGGTCTAGACCTCGACGCCGCGCTCGCGCAGCCACGGCACCGGGTCCACGGCCTGGCCCTCGGTGGGGTAGACCTCGAAGTGGACGTGGGGGCCGGTGGAGAAGCCCTCGTTGCCGATGCCGGCGATCTTCTGGCCTGCCTGGACCTGCTGGCCCACGGTGACGTCGATGGTGGACATGTGGCCGTAGACGGTGACGGTGCCGTCAGAGTGCTTGATGCGGACCCAGTTGCCGAAGCCGGAGGCCGGGCCGGCGTCGATCACGGTGCCGGACTGGGCGGCCACGATCGGGGTGCCGATGCCGTTGGCGATGTCGATGCCCTTGTGCATGGTGCCCCAGCGCATGGCGTAGCCGGAGGTGAAGGACCCCTCGGCGGGCTTCACGGTGCTCGGGGTGCGGTTCAGCAGGTCCTCGGCGGCGCGGGCGGCATCGAACTCGAGGGCGCTGGACAGCTGGTTGCCCAGGTCGCTGATCTGCGTGACCTGGGGGAGGTCGAGGATCTGGGCGGCGGAGTCGGCCATGTCGCCGCCGGGGGCGGCACCTTCGGCACCCTGGGCCAGGACCTCGGTGTTGGAGGTCAGGGCGATGTCAGAGCCCTTGTCGTCCGACTGGACGGTGGCGGCTCCGGCACCGGTGGCGCCCGCGGCTGCAACTCCCGTGGCGGCCATGGCAACGAAAGCCATGCGACGCTTGGCGGCGGTGTCCAGCTTGCGGTGGGCTCCGACGTTCCGAACCTCAGTCATCCTCTGTATCCCTCTCAGTAGTTCTTTGTTCCCCGAACGGTCACGCTTCGTGACCGTATCGTTATCAACGAGTGGAAACTCTATAGGCAGACAGGGGCCTGAGCAACCCAAATGGCGAAAAGATCACGATTTCGTATAGGTCACTCGAAGGGGGTAGGGGGGTAACGGTAGGGTGAAGCGTTGATAACGACGAGGTCACGACAAGTTTGTGACTGGTGTGACGGGGGTGGGGGCGATGTAACGCTCCTGCTCGGCGTGCCCTCCGCCGCTCGACCGGTCGCGTTATGCACAATGGGACAGGTGAGTAATGAATCCCAGCGACCGACCCCACGTCGACAGCGGACCAGCCGTGGTCCCGAGGCTCGCCGTCGCCGTGATGCCACTCGCGCTCCAGTGCACGGTGAGCACCGTGATCGCGGTGAGCACGGTGAGCGGGGCAGTCGGGACGGAGAGCGGTTCGTCGCCGGATCGCAGGGGGCACCGCCACGGTCACGTACCGAGGCGTCCCGGCATCCCGCCACGGATACCCCCGGTCGTTCCGGTGCTGCCGGTGTAGCCGCTGCGTCCGGCCGTGCCGCCGGCTCCGGACGTCAGGGCAAGCTGGCGCAGTGGTGGGGAGTATGGGGAGAGCACGTCCGTCGCTTCGCCCCTGTTGTCCTGGTCAACCATGCGATCACCCTTGCGGTGGCGATCGCCATCGCGGTGATCATCGGGATCGGTGGGACGTTCGCCGTGGTGCCCGCAATGGTCGGCTCCTTCTGGATGCTGGCGAACCTCGCGCCGGTGAGTTTCAGCGGTGCCGAGCTGGGGGTCGCACCGATGCTTCCCGTGGCACTGATCGCCCTCTTCCACATCCGGCGTGTCCGTAGTGCATGCGGAACCCAGATCACGGTGCGCAACATCAGAGTCTTCGCCGCTCTGTCGATCCTGGTGCCGGTGTTGCTCACCGCCCTGGCATGGCTGGTGCTGTGGGACGCTTCGAAAGTCTATGACGTGGCACCGCCCAATATCCTCCTGGCGCTGGGTGTCACCGTGGTGCTGCACGCGGTGATCTTCATCGCCGGCCTGGGGCCGAAGGTATGGCGGGCGCTGCTGCTGCGGCGTGGCATGCCGACCTGGCCGGTGGAGGCCGCTCGTCTGGCCGGTCGTTTCGTCCGGTGGATGCTGCTGGCCGGACTGGTGGCGGTGGTCCTGCAACTGCTCCTCAATATGGGTGCAGTCGGGGATGCTTACTCGATCGCCCCGGATCTCGCCGGACGCCTCGGCCTGACGCTTCTCAGTATTCTCTATCTGCCGAACCTCGCGGCAGGTGCCGCGGCGGTGCTGCTGGGCAGTGAGATGAGCCTGGGGGACGCCTCGGCCTCGTTGTTCGCGGTCACCAACGCCAACCTGCCCCCGCTGCCGGTGCTGGCGGCCATGCCGCACAGTGCGCTGCCATTCGGCGAGGTGCTGCTGGTGGTCCCGGTGGGCATCGCGGTGTTCACGGTCTACCGCTTCATCACGGCGCGGACCTTCGTCGAGGCCCCGGTGTTCACCGCCCTGGGTGCGGGCGCTTTCGCGGCTGTGCTGGGTCTGCTGGTGAGTTGGGCGGCCGGCGGGACGCTGGGTTATTACGGTTCCACCGGTCCGCTGCCCTGGCTGACACCGCTGCTGTACCTGTGCTGGATCGTGGTGCCGTCGGCGGTCGTGTTCTTCTGGGCCGGCCGGGCAGGCCAGAAGGTCACCGAGACTATGGCCGAGGAGGAAAAGGGTGACCTGGACCCTGAGAACTCTGCAGACCCAGGGGCCAGTGCGGACCCTGCGGAGACTGTGGATGCAGACAGTACTGAGGACGCTGGCGACACTGACGATGCTGATGCGGACGACGCTGAGGGCGCAGTAGGAGCCGCGGGTCCCGACACCGCGGTGGAAGACGCTGATCCCGATGACACCGACGTGGAAGACACTGACACTGCCTATGACACTGACGATCCTGACGGCGCTGACACCGCTGCGACCACGGAGCTGGACGAGACCGAGTCGGAGGATGACGCAGAAGATGCACCGGAGGAGACGGAGGCGACTGACGACCCTGCCGAGGGCCCTGACCCCGCCGATCCAACGGCCCACGGGGCTGGCGACGAGGACGATGACGGCACCGACGGCACCGGCGAGGAGTCGAGGAAGTAAGCTGGGATGCCGTGAGTGAGTCCGAGTCCTCTGCATCCCATGCGCCGGTGACGCACGCGGTCGCCGCGGCGTCCCGACCCTTACGTGTCGTCGTCCTCGCGTCCGGCACGGGAACGCTGCTGCAGGCGATGATCGACGATCTCGGGGACCGTGTGGACATCGTCGCCGTCATCGCCGACCGCCCCTGTTCCGCGCTGGACCGGGCGGGGGAGGCCGGGATCCCCGGCGTCCTCGTCGAATACAACCCCCAGCGGGTCTCCGGATACGACCGGGACGTCTGGAACCAGCACCTGCTGGAAGCCATCGCCGAGTGCGAGCCGGACGTCATCGTGAGTGCTGGGTTCATGCGCATCATCGGCCCTGCGGTCGTCGCCCGGTTCCCCGGACGCATCATCAACACCCATCCCGCACTGCTTCCGGCCTTCGTCGGGGCACGTGCCGTGGAGGATGCGCTGGAGTACGGGGTGTCACTCACCGGATCGACCGTCCACGTCGTCGACGACGGGGTGGACACCGGTCCGATCCTCGCGCAGCGGGCGGTGCCCGTACAGCGGGGAGACACAGTGGACACGCTCCATGAACGGATCAAGACGGTGGAAAGGGCACTGATCGTCGACGTGCTCCACCGCACGGCCGACAACGGCTACACCATCGAAGGACGAAAGGCCTGGATCAATGACTGAAACCACCCGACCCATCCGCCGCGCGCTGATCAGCGTGTACGACAAGACCGGCCTCGAGGACCTCGCCCAGGGTCTGCATGCCGCCGGTGTGGAGATCGTGTCCACCGGCTCCACCGCCTCGAAGATCGCCGACGCCGGTGTCCCGGTCATCCGGGTCGAGGAACTCACCGGTTTCCCGGAGTGTCTCGAGGGCCGGGTCAAGACCCTGCACCCGCGCGTGCACGCTGGCATCCTCGCCGACACCCGCAAGGACGACCACCTCGCCCAGCTCAAGGACCTCGGCGTGGAGCCCTTCGACCTGGTCGTGGTCAACCTGTACCCGTTCACCGACACCGTGGCCTCCGGTGCGGACTTCGACGCCTGTGTCGAGCAGATCGACATCGGTGGCCCCTCGATGGTGCGCGCCGCGGCCAAGAACCACCCCTCGGTCGCCGTGGTCACCAACCCGGAGACCTACGGTGACGTGCTCACCGCCGTGAAGGACGGTGGCTTCACCCGTGCCGCCCGCACCCGCCTGGCCACCGAGGCCTTCCGCCACACCGCGTCCTACGACGTTGCCGTGGCCACCTGGATGACCGAGCAGCTCGCCGCCTCCACCGACTCAGCCGACACTGCTGCAGGTTCCGAGGTCGAGAAGTTCCCGGAGTGGATCGGCTCGTCCCACGACCGCGTGCACACCCTGCGCTACGGCGAGAACCCGCACCAGGCCGCCGCGGTCTACACCACCCCGGGTGAGGAGGGTGGCCTGGCCAACGCCGAGCAGTTCCACGGCAAGGCGATGAGCTACAACAACTACACCGACGCCGACGCCGCCTGGCGTGCCGCCTGGGACCACGAGCGTCCCTGCGTCTCGATCATCAAGCACGCCAACCCCTGTGGCATCGCCGTGGCCGATGACGTCGCCACCGCCCACCGCGCCGCCCACGCCTGCGACCCGGTGTCCGCCTACGGTGGCGTGATCGCCGTGAACCGTCCGGTGACCGTCGAGCTGGCCGAGCAGGTCGCCGGCATCTTCACCGAGGTCATCGTGGCCCCGGGGTACGAGGACGGCGCCGTCGAGGTGCTCAGCCAGAAGAAGAACATCCGCATCCTGCAGACCACCCCGCCGGTGAAGGAGGGTGCCGTGGAGCACCGCGAGATCTCCGGTGGCCTGCTGGTCCAGGAGCGCGACCTGGTCGACGCCAACGGTGACGACCCGGCGAACTGGACCCTGGCCGCCGGCGAGGCCGCCGACGAGGAGACCCTCCTCGAGCTGCGCTTCGCCTGGAACGCGGTGCGTGCGGTGAAGTCCAACGCCATCCTGCTGGCCAAGGACGGCGCGACCGTCGGCGTCGGTATGGGTCAGGTCAACCGTGTCGACTCGGCCAAGATCGCCGTGGAGCGGGCGAACACCCTGGCGGGTGAGGAGCAGCGCTCGACCGGTGCCGTCGCCGCGTCCGACGCCTTCTTCCCGTTCGCCGATGGTTTCGAGATCCTGGCGGACGCCGGGGTGCGTGCCGTGGTCCAGCCCGGTGGCTCCGTCCGCGACCATGAGGTCATCGACGCTGCGGTGAAGGCCGGTGTGACGATGTACCTCACCGGTGAGCGTCACTTCGCGCACTAGCACTAGTTGCGGCCGCTGACTGGCGGGGTTGGGGCCGGCCAGTCAGAACAAAGCCTACGGAGAGGTCACTTTCTGAGTCATTCTGTGACCTCTCCGTAGGCTTGTTTGTCGATTGGCCGCCGGGGAGGGACCGGACGACCGGGATGACCGGGATGACCGGGATGACCGGGATGACGGGGATGACCTGTACCTCCTCCCACCTGCCAGGATCGCCCGCTATCGTGGGCGACATGACCGCCGAGACAGCCAGGTCCACACCGACGCCGGCTACCCGGGCAACAGTCACCGCATTTGTCGTGGCCGCGGTGGCCGGGGTGGTTCACGGCGTGTTCAGCGTCTACTGGGGGGTTGGCGGCACCTGGCTCGTGGAGACGCTCGGCGCCGACCTGGTCGAACTCTGGGAGGAACAGGGCGTCCTGTTGATCCCCGTCGGCCTGCTGAAGATCGCCGCGGCCGTCATCCCGCTGCTCCTGCAGACACCGCAGGACGGTTGGCTGCCGGGCCTGCTGCGCCGGATCATCCGCGGCATCAGTTGGGTGGGGAGCGCACTGCTCATCGTGTGGGGCGGGGTCAACACCGTCACCGGGAACCTGGTGCTGTCCGGGCTCGTGGAGCCGGACGGTGGCTACGACCGGGAGGGGATGATCGGTCACGCCTGGCTGTGGGACCCGTTGTTCCTGGTCTGGGGCGTGGCGCTGGCGGCGGGCTTGTGGTTCAGTCGGAGGCCCCGGTGACCGTGTCCGAGGCAGCTGTCGAGTCTTACCGTGGCGAACTGATCGTGTACTGCTACCGGTTCTTCGCCTCGGTCGACGAGGCTGAGGACGCTGTCCAGGAGACCTTCGTCCGGGCATGGCGCAACAGTGGGAGTTTCGAGGGGCGCGCCTCACTGCGGCGGTGGCTGTACGCCATCGCCACGAATGTCTGCCTGGACATGGCGAAGGCCCGCCAACGACGCTGCCTCCCGATGGACATGAACGCCCCGGGTCACGTCCCCGCGAACGGGCAGGATCTCCAAACGGCGGAGGAGGCAACCTGGGTCACCCCGATTGCAGGGCATCGGTTACTGGACGACCCCGCGGACGCCGCCGTCCAGCGGGACACCGTTCGACTGGCCTTCATCACGGCACTTCAGTGCCTGCCGCCGCGGCAGCGGGTGGTGCTGATCCTGCGGGACGTCCTGTCGTGGACGGCCGCGGAGACTGCCGCGTTGCTGGACTCCTCGGTCGCTTCCGTGAATTCGGCCCTGGCCCGGGCCCGGACCACCCTGCGCGACCGGCAGGCGGCGAAGTCCGGCAAGGACCAGGGGTCCGTGGCCGAGGTCGAGGTCGAGGTCGAGGACGTGGCCGAGGTCGATCGTCAATTGCTCTGGAGCTACGTGTCGGCATTCGGTGCCTATGACGTCGACCGCCTCGTTGCACTACTCGCCGAGGATGCCAGGTTCACCATGCCGCCCTACACCCTCTGGCTGGAGGGGCGGACGGACATCGAGGCGTGGTGGCGTGGGCCAGGGCAGGTCTGCCGGGACTCGGAGGTCATCCCCACCAGCGTCAACGGGCAGTCCGCAGTGGCCGTCTTCCATGACGGCGCTGCTTTTGCACTGCACGTTCTGGGTACGCGGGCCGGACGGATCACCTCGATCACCCACTTCATGGACACCCGGGTATTCGGGGATCTCGGGGATCTCGGGGATCTCCCCACCGACCGATGAGTTTTGCGGTCGGTTGTCGTCTTATCCGGTGACAGCAACCGTTGCTGTCGGTACATCCGGAAAGGACGACATCATGAGTCGCACCACCATCGCCCATCTCTTCCACAGCCTCAACGGGGTCGTCGAGGATCCCCACCTGTGGCAATTCGACGCCTTCGGCGAGGAGGAGGGCCTCAGTATGGATACTCACCTCGCCCCGGTCACCGACGTGGTCTTCGGCATCACCCTGTGGAGTGAATGGAAGGAGTACTGGCCTGCCCAGGACCCCGCCGACCCGTTCGCGCAGTGGGTCAACCCGATCCGCAAGCACGTCATCTCCTCCACCCTGCCGGACGTCCTGCCCTGGAACAGCACCCGGGTCACCGGTGATCCGCTGGAGTACGTGCGTGACCTCCGCGAATCCGACAGTGATGCCAGTGGCGACAGTGCAGGCCACATCGCCGTCGCCGGTGGCATCACCACGGTACGCAGCCTGTTCCTCGCCGGGCTCATCGACCAGCTGACCCTGACCACGCACCCGGTCATCGTCGGAGAAGGACGCCGACTCTTCGACGAGACCGTGCCCACCACCCGGCTGACCCTGCTCAACAGCTCGCAGACGTCGAAGGGGAACATGGTTCTCACCTACGGGCTACGTCGGGAAGACTGACGGTCCCGGAGTCCACGGTGATCGAGTGGTGTTGACCGTTGTGCCGGGCCGTGCTCTGGACCTTGGCGATCCACCGACGGTCGTGCGTCACCGTCACCACCGTCCCGGAGAAGTCCGCGACCGCCTGCTCCAGCTGCTCGACGAGGTCGGGGGAGAAGTGGTTCGTCGGTTCATCCAACAACAGGAGCTCGCACGGGGTGGACACCGCGACGGCCAACTCCAGACGTCGGTGCTGGCCCACCGAAAGCTCGGCCAGCGGACGCTCGAGATCCTCGGGGCGGAACAGTCCCAGCCAGCCCAGAGTGTCGTATGCATCCTGCTGGTAAGCGCCGGTGCGGGCAGCGAAGGCGGCGACGACCGACTCCTGCGACGGACTGCCGAGGTGCTGCCGGAGGCGGGAGACCTGCAGTCCATCCAGCGCACTCCGGTGATCGGGACGCCCCAGCTCACCGGCGAGCACGCTGAGCAGCGTCGATTTACCGGCACCGTTGGCCCCGGTCACCAACCATCGCTCGCCGGGGCCGATGGCCAGGGGCGTGTCCCCGGACATCAGCGACAACTGCGCGGTGTCGGCGGACGGGTCGGTGAGCAGGCCCGGCTGCAGTGTCACCAGGGGTGGACGCTCACCATCGGAGGCAGTGCCGGAGACCGGGTCTGGAACCGAGATCGACGCGGTTTCCTCTGCCACGAACCCGGCGGTGAACACCAACGGCTCAGGCGGTGGCGGGGCCGGGTGAGAGCGCAGGAACTCCAGTCGGGCCTTCGCCTGCCGGACGCGACTGGTGGCACCGTGGTCGGAGTTCCGGGCCCGGAAGGCACCGTGGCCGAACCCCGGCTTGTCCACTTTCCGGGGGATCGCCGCACTCCGTCGGGCATTGCTGGTCACCAGTTCCTCCTGACGTCGGACATCCTCGCGCCACCGGCGGTGGGCCAGCCGGACCGCCTCGCGTTCAGCCTCGCGCGCCCGGAGATACCCCTGGTAGCCGTGGCCGTAGCGGTGCAACTGACCATCGCGCAGCTCGACGATGTCGCGGGCGAAACGGTCCAGCAGGTCACGGTCATGGGTGACCAGCACCAGCGCCCCGCGGTGTGCGTCCAACCGGGTCTCCAGCCAGCGCATGCCAGCCTCGTCGAGGTCGTTGGTCGGCTCATCGAGCAACAGCAGGTCCGCCCCGCCGCACAGGGTGGCGGCAAGCGCGAGACGTGACCGCTCACCGCCGGAGAGCTGGTCGACCGGACGGCTCCGGTCGAGGTCGCCGAGTCCGAGTTGGTCGAGCGCGGCGTCCAACCGGTGGTCGACACCGTACCCACCGGGCCCGCCGTGAGCTTCGAGGCGGTCGTTGAGGTCGGCCAGGCGTTCAAGCAGGACGTCCTGCTCGGCGGTGCCTGCGGTGCCTGCGGTGCCGGCGGCGAGCGCGGCAGCGGTCTCGTCGATGGCCTCCTGCAGCGCCCGGACCTCGGCCAACAGCTGGTCGAGGGCATGGTCGACGGTGGCGTCGGCCGAGAACTGCGGGTTCTGCTCGGCGACGGCGATGCTGCCGCCGGGATCGGCGCTGCGCTCGCCGGAGGTCGGTTCGACGGTGCCGGCGAGCACGCCGAGAAGGGTGGATTTGCCGCACCCGTTGTCGCCCACCAGGGCGAGCTGGTCGCCGGGATGGACGGTCAGGCTGACCTCGTCGAGCACGGTGGTGTCGGCATACCGGACGGTGGCGTCACTGACACCGCAGGTGAGATGGGACGTGGACAGGGGCAGGGACGTGGTCTGTGATCTGGTCATGGCGGAACTCCTGTGCGCCGATGAGTGGCGCGGATGACGGCTCTCCTCCCCAAAGAAGAGCCAGAACATGGGGGAGACCCACACCGGCGGAAACGCCAGGGTGCTCAGGACCCGCCGCGGACATCAGTCGACGCGGCGTCCAGATCTAAAGAATGATGTAACCCATACGTTGGACCCTAACACGACCATGAGAGTGCACGTCAAGGCCGTCAGTCATGACCGAAGGCGGCCCCAGGGGACCGGCACGCGGCTAGGCTCGGCGAGTATGACGGACACACGCACCGCCCTCACCACACTGGAACAGTTCGAACATGCCACCCCCACTGGGGCTTCCCCCGGTGCCGGATCCGCCGCAGCCTCGGCAGCCACCGCCGGTGCCGGACCCGTGCTGGAGTTCTTCGACTCCCTGCCACCGGCGCCGGTGGAGGACATGCTCGGGTCCTGGCACGGATCCGGCGTCCCCACCGGAAATCCGCTGGACGGCATGCTGGAGGCCGCCGGCTGGCACGGCAAGCGCTACCACTCGACCGATGACGCCCACCCGCTGGTCATGGAGGGCTCCCGCGGGCTGTACTCGTTGAACCCGGCCCTGGTGCCGATGACCCTGATGGCCAGGATGTCGTCACTGGTCACCCGGCCGCCGGTTGCGGCGGTGGCGCGTCGGCTGATGCCGTTGCTGTCGACGAAGCGTCCTGCCGCCCGGCTGCGGATGGTGGAGTACCGCGGGGTGGTGACCGGGACGATGATCTACGACGCCCTGCCGATCAACGACCATTTCCGCGCCGTGGACGAGGACACCCTGCTCGGCGCCATGGACTTCCGGGGCATGGAGTCCCCGTTCATGTTCGTGCTGCGCCGGGAGCGGTGAAGATCAGACTGGACAGGGAGAGCGACGATGCCCGCACGACGGATTCTGGACAACGTGGAACACCTCGCCGTAATCGAGACGGTGCGCGATGCCGTCACCAGTCGCCTGGCCCCGCAGGTCGCGGAGATCGAGGAGGCCGGCGCGTTCCCCGGGGACGCATTCCGCACGCTCGGCGAGATCGGGGTGCTCGGCATGGCCTACCCCGAGGAGTACGGCGGCCTGGGGATGCCGACCCAGCTGTACCTGCAGACCCTGGAAGAGATCGGGGCGGTGTGGGCATCCGTGGCCGTGGGGGTGTCCGTCCACACTCTGAGCTGCTTCCCCATCGCCACTTTCGGCACGCGCGAGCAGCAGCGACGGTGGCTTCCCGACATGCTCGGCGGGACGCAGGTCGGTGCCTACAGTCTGTCGGAGGCGCACGCCGGGTCCGACCCCGCGGCGATGGCGATGCGGGCCCGGTGTGAGGGAGACGAGTACGTCCTCAACGGATCCAAGGCGTGGGTGACCAACGGGGGATTCGCCGACTTCTACACGGTCATGGCGAGAACCAGCGGGGAGCCCGGCGACGGGAAAGGTATCAGCTGCTTCCTGGTTCCGGCAGACACACCGGGGTTCACGGCGGAGCCGCCGGAACGGAAGATGGGGTTGACCGGTTCGCCGACCGCGGCACTGACTTTCGATGATGTCCGTATCCCTGTCGACCAGCGGATCGGTGAGGAAGGTCAGGGCCTGACGATCGCCCTGGCGGCGCTCGACTCTGGTCGGCTGGGTATCTCGGCGTGTGCGACCGGGTTGGCCCAGGGGGCGTTGGACGCGGCGGTGACTTATGCACGGGAGCGCGAGACCTTCGGCCAGCCGATCATCGAGCACCAGGGTCTGGCGTTCCTGCTGGCTGACATGGAGGCTGCCGTCATGTCGTCGCGGGCGACGATGCTCGCCGCTGCACGGTTGAAGGACCTCGGGGAGCCGTTCGCCGAGGAGGCGTCCGTGGCCAAACTCGTCACCACCGACAACGCGATGAAGGTCACCACTGATGCGGTACAGGTCCTCGGCGGCGCGGGCTACACCCGGGACTTCCCGGTGGAGCGCTATATGCGTGAGGCGAAGGTCATGCAGATCTTCGAGGGGACCAACCAGATCCAGCGGATGGTCATCGCCCGTCATCTGAACCGGGACCACAGCGGTCGGCTGCGCTCGCTGCGTTCACGGTAGCTGTGTGTGCCGAAGTGCCCGCTGCGCCGCGTTCACCCCGCACATGAAGTGGACCCCGCCACCCGGTGCGGTGGAGGAGGAGCACAGGAACACACCCGGGACCCCGGTGTCATAGGGCTGCAGGACGCGGGGTCGCGCGATGAGTTGCGCCAGGTCGTTGGCACCGCCGGAGATCTCCCCGCCGACGTTGTTGACGTTGTGGGACGCCACGGCCGCCGGGGGAGAGGCCCGCCAGTCCAGGACGCGCTCGCGGAATCCGGGGGCGGCCCGTTCGATCTGGGCGGTGACCAGGTTGAAGGTCTCCTGCTCACTACCGGTCCACCCGGCGGGAAGGTGGGCGTAGGCCCAGAGAGGGTTCAGCGTGCGGCCGTCGATGACCCTCGACCGGGAGGGGTCGGCGAGGTACTGCTGGCAGACCAGGGTGAAGGGACGCTCCGGTAAGCGTCCTGACCAACAGTCCTGCTCGGCATCGGCGATCTGTTCGGCGGTGCCGCCCAGGTGCACCGTGCCGGCGCGCCGGGCGTCCTGATGGCTCCAGGGGACGTCGCCCTCGATGACGTAGTCCACCTTCGCCACCGCCGGTCCGCGCCGGAACCGGGACCAGGCACGCGCCACCCGGTGCGGAAGCCGGTCGCCGAGGATCGCGGCGGCGACCTCCAGGGAGGTGTCCAGGAGGACGGTGTCGGCATCGTTGACCTGGGGAAAGCCGGTGACTGGTGAATCGGTGACGATCTCGCCGCCGAAGGAGCGCAGTTCAGCGGCCAGGGCATCGGCGATGGCCTGGGATCCTCCGACAGCGACCGGCCACCCGTGGGCGTGACCGGCGACGGTGAGCAGCGTACCTGCCGCCGAGGAAGCCGGCAGGTGCAACGGGGTGAAGGCGTGGGCGGCGATACCGGCGAACAGGGCACGGGCCTGCGGTGTGCGGAACCGACGCCAGGACCAGGACGCCGGCAGCAGTGCCTGCGTCCCGAACCCGGCCAGTGTCACCGGGCGTTTCGGCAGGTGGGCCAAGGGTCGCAGAATCTCGTCGGCCAAGGGGCCGACCCGGTCGACGAAGGGGGAGAAGCTGGCCTGCCACATCCGGGCGTCCCACCTGCCGTCGTCCTCCTGGTGGTGCAGACCGGCGGCGGTGGCGGAGACCGAGGTGTGCAGCGTCGCGGCACCGTGTGGGCCGGGTGTGGAGTCGTCGAGGACGTGCACCATGTCCACCGGCGCGGTGGAGAATTCCAGGCCATGGCCGCGGAGGGCCGCAGCCATGCGCGGATCGCGGAGGAACCCACCTGCCTGCGCCAGCGGGTGGGCCGCCGAACACAGGTCGTGGATTACTCCAGGCACCATCAGCTCGGCACTGCGTGTCCCGCCGCCGACGGTGGAGGCTGCCTCGTGCACCGTGACCTGCACCCCGGCGTGGGCCAGGGTGACGGCAGCGGCCAGGCCGTTGGGCCCGGACCCGACGACGACGGCGGTGCGTGGCGGATGGTGGGCTCGGTGGGGCATGGTGGCCATGGTAGGCAGGGTGATGACCCGGCGGTTCGTCAGCTGTTTCGGCGGATCCCGCTGTCGAGGATGCCCGCCCAGGTGGTGGTGACGGTGTTGCGGTGTTCGGCATTGTCGACCAGGACCGCACCGAGCCCGAGACCGCGGGCCAAGTCGATGGTGCTGCGTAGCAGGCGCCGGGTGTGTTGGTCGGAGAGGTCGGCGTCGAGGGCGAGGGCCATGAGCTGGTAGACCTCGCGTGCATACCGGGAATCTGCGGAGATGATCAGGTCGCGTAGGTCGCTCTCAGGTCCCGCTGCGGCGGACCAGACGTGCAGTGCGGCGTGGAAAGAGTCGGTACTGAACGACTCGACGACCAGGGAGATGACGTCCTTGACCGAGGCGCCGTGTGGGCCGGCGCCTAGATCGGCCACCGAACTGCGCAACTGTTGGGTGACTTCGGCATAGAAGTGGGCGACGGTGGCCTCGATGAGAACATCGCGGGTGGGGAAATGGTGCTGCGCGGCGCCCCGGGAGACACCGGCCTCAACCGCCACCGCGCTGACGGTGGTGCCCCGGAGTCCCTCGTGGGTCAGGACGCTGAGGGCAGCGGAGAGCAGGCTCTGACGGGTCTCGCGACTGCGTTGCTGTTGTGGCTCGGCAGGTGACGTGGACACGGCGCTCTCCTTAAGAATCACTGTTGATTGGACAGTGGGGACGCTGGGAAGTCTAACGGGGCTGCCGGGGACGGTCCATTGCTTTCGCCGATTCAGGGGGAGTGGAGGGGGAGGTCTGTAAAGAGGGAAAGGCGCTACCGAGGGGGGGAGTGAGAAGGCCCGTGGCGGTGCGGTTGATGGTGATTGGTGAGTGTGGGAAGCGTGAGATGTTTCCCCCGCAAACGGGGGTGGTGCGGGGCTATGAAGGTCGAGGTCTAAGCACTGAACGACGGTCAACGAAAAATCAATCAATGGTGATTTCTTTTAAGTGTGACCCACGACATATACGCTCATATGAAACGAACAGTTCACTATTCCGACCACGCTTTTCCACAATGAAAGGATCCGGCTGTGACTGCACCCGCCACCGACCCGGTTACCGTCCACGAGGTGGACGGCGGCCCAGGGCTCCCGGCACTCGTCTCTGAGCTCCGCGACCGCATCACCCGAGCCCGCCGCGGCGGCGGCGAGAAAGCACGTCAGAGACACCTCTCCCGAGGCAAGATGCTGCCCCGTGACCGGGTCGACGCCCTGCTCGACCCCGGCAGCCCCTTCCTCGAGGTCGCCCCGCTGGCCGGCGAAGACATGTATGACGGCAAGGTGCCAGGGGCCGGCATTGTCGCCGGTGTCGGGCTCGTCGAGGGGCGTCTCTGCCTCATCGCCGCCAATGACGCCACCGTCTCCGGCGGCACCTACTATCCCGTCACGGTGAAGAAGCACCTGCGGGCCCAGGAGATCGCCGAAGCGAACCGACTGCCGTGCATCTACCTGGTCGACTCCGGCGGAGCCATGCTGCTCCAGCAGGACGAGGTTTTCCCCGACCGCGACCACTTCGGACGTATCTTCTTCAACCAGGCCCGGATGTCCGCCCGTGGCATCCCACAGCTCTCCGCCGTCATGGGCTCCTGTACCGCGGGTGGCGCCTACGTCCCGGCGATCTCGGACGAGACTGTCATCGTCGACGGCCAGGGCACCATCTTCCTCGCCGGCCCGCCGCTGGTGAAGGCGGCCACAGGCGAAGACGTCACCGCCGAGGAACTCGGTGGCGGGGCGATGCACTCCCGCATCTCCGGGGTCACCGACCACCTTGCCGCGGATGACGCAGACGCCATCCAGCGCATCCGTGACATCGTCGCCACCCTCCCGGAGGATGCTCCCGCAGCACCGGTCGCAGACGCCTCCACCTACACTGCCGCCGATCAGACCGCTTTGTACGACATCGTCCCCGCCGACCTGAAGACCCCCTACGATGCCCGCGACGTCGTCCGGATCATCGCCGACACCGGTTCCGTCCACGAGTTCAAGGCCGAATACGACAACTCCGTCATCACCTCCTTCGCCCGGATCGAGGGGCACCGGGTCGGCGTCATCGCCAACAACGGCGTCATCTTCGGCGACGGCGCAGTGAAGGCCTCCCACTTCATCCAGCTCTGCGAACAGCGCGGCACCCCACTGATCTTCCTGCAGAACACCACCGGCTTCATGGTCGGCAAGGACTACGAGCAGGGCGGCATCGCCAAGCACGGCGCGAAGATGGTCACCGCCGTCGCCACGGCCACCGTCCCCAAGCTTACCGTCATCACCGGCGGCGGCTTCGGCGCCGGCAACTACGCCATGTGCGGTCGCGCCTACTCGCCCCGGTTCCTGTGGACCTGGCCGAACGCGAAGGTCTCGGTCATGGGAGGCCCGCAGGCGGCGATGACCCTGTCCACCGTCCGCGGTGCGAAGGTCACCCGCGAGGAAGGGGAGTGGACGGAGAACGACCGGGAGGACTTCGAGCGTCCCATCCGGGACCTCTTCGAGGAGAAGTCGAGCTGCTGGTACGGCACCGCCCGACTCTGGGACGACGGCGTCATCGACCCGGCGGACACCCGCCGCGTCCTCGCCATGGCCCTGGGCATCTGTGCCCGCACACCCCGCGACGGTGCCACCGGTGCCGGCGACAACGACAGCGCCGGCTTCGGCGTCTTCCGGATGTAGGAGAGGAACACCAATGACCACCAGTTCCGGCATATTCGACACGGTGCTCGTCGCCAACCGCGGCGAGATCGCCTGCCGCGTCATCCGCACCGTCCAGGACATGGGCCTGCGTGCCGTCGCCGTCTACTCGGACGCTGACGCTGCAGCCCCGCACGTCACACTCGCCGACACCGCCGTCCGCCTCGGCCCGGCTGCGGCGTCCGAGTCCTACCTCAACATCGACCGCGTCCTCGCCGCCGCTGCCGCCTCCGGGGCCGGTGCGATCCACCCCGGGTACGGATTCCTCTCCGAGAACGCCACTTTCGCCCGCGCCTGCGAGGACGCCGGCATCGTCTTCATCGGCCCGCCGGCGGACGCCATCGAAGGCATGGGTGACAAGATCACCGCCCGCGCCACCGTCGAAGCACGTGATGTGCCGACCGTCCCCGGTATCTCCCGGCCAGGGCTCACCGACGACGAACTCATCGCCGGGGTCACCGGCACCGACGGGGGAGCGGGCGTGGAGTTCCCCGTCCTCATCAAGCCCTCGGCCGGTGGCGGCGGCAAGGGCATGCACGTGGTCGAATCGCCGGATGACCTGGCCGACACCCTCGTCGGAGCGCGCCGGGAGGCGGCCTCCTCCTTCGGCGATGACACCCTGTTCATCGAGCACTTCGTGGACACCCCGCGGCACATCGAGGTCCAGGTGATGGCGGACGCCCACGGCAATGTCATCCACCTCGGTGAGCGGGAGTGCTCGCTGCAGCGCCGCCACCAGAAGGTCATCGAGGAGGCGCCCTCGGCTTTGCTCGACGAGGAGACCCGGGCCCGCATCGGCGAGGCGGCGTGTGACGCTGCCCGCTCCTGCGGCTACCGCGGGGCCGGCACCGTGGAGTTCATCGTCTCGGCGAAGCGTCCGGACCTCTTCTTCTTCATGGAGATGAACACCCGCCTGCAGGTCGAGCACCCGGTCACCGAACTGGTCACCGGCCTCGACCTGGTCGAACTCCAGATCCGTGTCGCCCAGGGTGAACCGCTGCCGGTCGCGCAGGACGATGTCACGCTCATCGGCCATGCGATCGAGGCGCGCGTCTACGCCGAGGATCCGGCCGCGGGATTCCTGCCCACCGGCGGCACCGTCACCGCACTGCGCTGGCCGACCGGGCCCGGCATCCGGGTGGACACCGGCATCGCCGCGGGACAGGAGATCGGATCCGACTACGACCCCATGCTCGCCAAGGTCATCGCCTACGGCGCTGACCGGGCACAGTCCCTCGACCGGCTGGACGCCGCCCTGGCGACCACCCTGCTCGCCGGGCTCGGCACCGACGGAGCCCCGGGCACGAACATCGACTTCTGCCGGTTTCTCCTCGCCGACCCCGAGGTCCGGGCCGGCGACCTGGACACCGGCCTGCTCGACCGGATCGTCGGTGACTTCACCACCCCGGACCTCCCGGGCGAGGCGCTCATTGTCGCAGCTCTTGCGCTGAAGGACGCTGCAGAACTGGCCGCCACCACCACCGGCTACCACGGGTCGTGGGCTGCCGCCGACGGCTGGCGCTCCGGTGCAGCAGCCGCACCGTTTCGCACGAGACTGTCCGTCCCGGGCGTCGGCCCGGTCGATATGGCTCTCACCGGCACCGATGACGTTGCACTGACGGTCACCCAGGTCGGGGAGAAGGACGCCGACCCCGTCACCGCAACTGCCACCGTCCTGGCGACCGTGCCGGACGACGGCTCCGGCGCGACGGCCTGCATCTTCACCGGTGAGGGACAGGGTTCCCGCCGCTGGCTGAGTCAACCGGTGCCGTCCGCCACCGGGACCGCCGTGGCCGTCTCCGGACCGGCCGGTACCTGGACCGTCACCACACTCGGTCTCGGGCAGGACGCCGCTGCGGCCGGCCCCGGCGACGACGACATCCTCAGCCCGATGCCCGGCACCGTCGTGGATGTCCGCGTGACAGACGGGGACACGGTCACTGCTGGCCAGCCGCTCCTCGTCCTCGAGGCCATGAAAATGGAGCACTCCCTGACCGCCACCCATGACGGGATCGTGCAGCTCAGCTGTGCCACCGGCGACAAGGTCGGTGCTGGTACCGTCCTCGCCACCGTCCTTGCCACTGTTCCCGCTTGACCGGAAGAACCCAGAAGAGTCCCCCAGAGAAGTCCCCACAGAAAAGGAAACACCATGACTGCATCAACCACCCGCCGATCCAACCCTGCCGACGACGGACTGACCCCGGAACTCGTCGAACTGCGACGCACTGTCGAAGAGTTCGCCAACGAGGTCGTTGACCCGAAGGTGGCGGAGAACTACCGGAACCACACCTTCGACTACGACATTCAGGCCCAGATGGGCGAGCTGGGCCTGTTCGGACTGCCGTTCTCCGAGGAGTACGGCGGCATGGGCGGTGACTACTTCGCTCTCGGTGTCGCCCTGGAGGAGCTCGCCCGGGTCGACCAGTCGGTGGCGATCACCCTGGAGGCCGGCTGTTCCCTCGGCGCCATGCCGATCTACCGCTTCGGCACCGAGGAACAGAAGCAGAAGTACCTGCCCGGCCTGCTCGCCGGTACCAACCTCGCCGGATTCGGCCTCACCGAGCCGGGCGCCGGATCAGACGCCGGCGGCACGAGGACCACCGCGAAACTCGAGGACGGCAACTGGCGGATCAACGGCTCCAAGCAGTTCATCACCAACTCCGGAACCGACATCACCTCCCTGGTCACCACCACCGCGGTCACCGGTACCCGCGAGGACGGCCGCAAGGAGATCTCCGCGATCATCGTCCCGACCGACACCCCAGGTTTCACCGCCGAACCGGCCTACGACAAGGTCGGCTGGAACTGCTCGGACACCCATCCGTTGAGCTACGACGATGTCGTCGTCTCGGAGGAGAACCTGCTGGGCAAGCGTGGCCGCGGCTTCGCCCAGTTCCTCTCCATCCTCGCTGAAGGACGCGTCGCCATCGCAGCGCTGGCCACCGGTGCAGCCCAGGGCTGTGTCGACGAAGCCGTGGAGTACGCGAAGCAGCGCACCTCCTTCGGCCGTCCGATCGCCGAGTACCAGGGTGTCTCCTTCAAGATCGCCCGGATGGAGGCGCGTGCCTGGACCGCCCGTCAGGCCTGGCGCGCCGCGGCGCAGAAGATGCTCGCCGGCGAGGACTTCAGCCGGGAGGCCTCGATCGCGAAGATGGTGGCTGGCGATGCAGCGATGGACAACGCCCGGGACGCCACCCAGGTCTTCGGCGGTGCAGGGTTCATGAACGAGACCCGCGTCGCCCGGCACTACCGGGACTCCAAGATCCTCGAGATCGGTGAGGGAACAACCGAGGTCCAGCTCATGCTCATCGCCCGCTCCCTGGGGCTGGAGGGGTGAGCGCGGTGACTGAGACGACTACCGGTTCACCGAAGACCGCCACCACAATTGAACAGCGTGGCCTATGGCTCGAGGAGTTCGAGGAAGGCGTGACCTACCTCCACCGTCCGGGCCGTACCGTCACCGAGGCGGACAACACCCTCTTCACCACCCAAACCATGAACACCCAGCCGTTGCACCTGGACGCGGCGTGGGCCGCGACCCAGCCGGGCTTCCACGGCGAGCGACTGGTGAACTCCATGTTCACGCTGTCCACCGTGGTCGGACTGTCGGTCAACCAGCTCACGCTCGGCACCATCGTCGCCAACCTCGGCTTCAGTGAGATCGCCTTCCCGGCGCCCATGTTCCACGGCGACACGCTCTACGCCGAGACCGAATGCCTCTCGGTCCGCCGCTCGAAGTCCCGTCCGAACCAGGGCGTCGTCGAGCTGCGGCACATCGGCCGCAACCAGCACGGTGACATCGTATGCACCGCCGTGCGCAACACCCTCGTGCAGTGCCGAACCACCGGCGACGGGGAAGGGGAGACATCATGACCGACCGCTGGACACCTCCCGGCCCCGCCCTGCTCTTCGCCCCCGCCGACCGGCCCGAGCGGTTCGCCAAGGCCGCCGAGCGTTCGGACGCGGTCATCCTCGATCTCGAGGACGGCTGCCGGGCAGAGAACCGGGCCTCGGCCCGAAAGAACATCGTCACCGCCGACCTTGACCCGGCCCACACCATCGTGCGGATCAACCCGCCGGGGACCACGGATTTCGACGCCGACCTTCAGGCCGTCGCCGACAGCCCCTTCACCACGGTGATGCTGCCGAAGGCGGAGGGAGGTCGGACGGTGGAAGCCCTCGCCGAGACCGTTCCGGATGCCTCCACCTGGCGCATCATCGCACTGGTCGAGACTCCCCGTGGCGTCCTCGACCTGGCCTCGCTGACCGCACACCCGCAGGTGGACGCCCTGTTCTGGGGTGCGGAGGACCTCACAGCGGCACTCGGCGGGACCTCCTCCCGCTACAGCGCAGAAGAGATCCCCACTGCCGGTGGCGGTACCTCGGGCCACCCCGGCGGCTACCGCGAAGTCCCCCGGCTCACCCGCTCCCTCGTTCTGCTGCACGCGGCCGCCGCAGGGAAGACCGCGCTGGACTCCATCCACGCCGACTCCGCGGACGTGGTCGGGGCACGCGCCGAGGCGGTGGACGCGGCGGCCAGCGGTTTCGCCGGCACCGTGGCGATCCATCCTGGACTCGTCCCCGTCATCCGGGAGGCCTACCGACCCGATGACGCCAGCGTCGACTGGGCCTGCCGGGTCGTCGCAGGTGCCGCGGAGAACTCCGGCGCCTTCGCCGTCGACGGCGAGATGATCGACGCCCCGCTGCGCCGACAAGCAGAACTCATTCTCTCCAGGACCCCCGCCAACTCATCTGACACCTCACCCAGGAGTTGATTTCCGTGACATCCTCACTGCGACCGCACCACGACATCACCCTTTCCGACCCCGTCGACATCGATCCTGCTGTATCCCATCTCGTCGGCCCGACCGATGTCCCGCTACTGAACGAGACCATCGGTCAGAGCCTGGCACGTACCGTGGCCACCTATCCGGACCACGATGCCCTGATCGACTTCTACGGCGATATTCACCTCACCTACCAGGAGTTCCACCGCAAGGTCCTTCGCCTGGCGTCCGGCTTGCACAACGCTGGCTACCGGAAGGGCGACCGGATCGGCGTCTGGTCCCCGAATCGCTGGGAATGGATGGTGCTGCAGTTCGCCACGGCCGAGATCGGGGCGATCCTCGTGTGCATCAACCCCACCTACCGGACCCGCGAACTGACCTATGCCGTCAACCAGTCCGGCATCAAGGCCCTGTTCTCCGCCGGCCGGTTCAAGGACTCGAACTACCGGGCCATGATCGGCACCGTGTCGCACACCTTCGACCGCCCTTTCAAGGAGGCCGTGTTCTTCGGCTCCGAGCGGTGGGAGGAGCTCGCCAACAGTGCTATCGGCGACCTCAACCCGGTCCGCGAGACTCTCGACCCGCATGATCCGATCAACATCCAGTACACCTCGGGCACCACCGGCATGGCGAAGGGTGCGACCCTGACCCACCACAACGTGCTCAACAACGGGTTCATGATCGGCGAACGGCTGGACTACACCGACGCCGACCGGGTGGTCATCCCGGTCCCCTTCTTCCACTGCTTCGGCATGGTCATCGGAATCCTCGCCGCGGTCACCCACGGGGCGGCGTCGATCATCCCGGGCCCGGTGTTCAATGCCGAGAACACCCTGGAGGCCGCCCATCACGGCCAGGCGACGAGTCTGTTGGGTGTGCCTACGATGTTCATGGCAGAACTCCAGCTGCTCGACCACCTGGCGGAGAAGGGCAAGACGCTGGACCTGTCGCGGCTACGTACCGGCGTCATGGCGGGTACCTCCTGTCCGACGAAGACGATGCGCGAGATCATCGACATCCTCGGCATCGAGGAGATCGGCATCTGCTATGGCATGACCGAGACCGCCCCGGTCAACCACCAGACCTTGCCGGACGACCCGGTGGAGAAGCGCGTGGAGACCGTCGGACGGGTCGGCCCCCATATCGAGGTCAAGATCGTGGACGAGGAGGGCAGCCCTGTCGCCCGAGGCGTCCAGGGCGAGCTGCTCGTCCGCGGCTACTCGGTGATGCAGGGCTACTGGGACATGCCGGAGAAGACGAGCGAGGCGATCGATGCCGACAACTGGATACATTCCGGGGACCTCGCCACCATGGACACTGACGGCTACGTGCAGATCACCGGCCGGATCAAGGACATGGTCATTCGCGGTGGGGAGAATATCTACCCCCGCGAGATCGAGGAGTTCCTCTACGAGCACCCGGACATCGCCGACGTCCAGGTCATCGGCGTCCCCGACGAGAAGTACGGGGAAGAGCTCATGGCCTGGATCATCCTCGACGAGGAGGCTGTCGCCGACGGTCGCACGCTCACCGCAGAGGACATTCGTGCCTTCAGCGACGGAAAGCTCGCCAAGTTCAAGATCCCCCGATACGTCCACATCACCGAAAGCTTCCCGATGACGATCTCCGGCAAGGTCCGCAAGGTCGAGATGCGGGAGAAAGCCATCGGAATCCTCGGGTTGTTCACCACCTGAACGGTGTCCTCTACAGTGGACCGGACAGTCAGGATGCTGCATGAGGATAAGGAGTTGAACGTGGGCGGTTCCGAGGACGGTTCCCGGGGAGGGGAGTGGAGCGAGCTCCTCGATCGCCTGGAAGCCGACGTCGGGGACCTGTCGGTACAGACCGCCGACAAGATCATGGCCACCATTCCCGGCTACGACCACGCCACCCACGAGAAGGTCGTCAATACTGCGAGACAGAACCTCTCGATGAGTACCAGGGTCATCAGCCGTGGTGTGGAACCTGGGCCAGAGGACATCACACATGCCCGGCGGACGGCACTGGAGCGGATAGCGGAGGGCGTGCCACTGGGGAGTCTGCTGCGGGGGTTCCGACTCAGCATGAGGGTCATCCAGCGCCGGCTGCTGATTCTCGCCGAGGACCACGGAACCCCGGCTGAGCAGCTGCTGGAGTGGTCCAACCTGTTGTGGTCCCTGGGGGACGTCTACTCAACCATCGTCACGGGAGTTTACCGTGACCACGAGATCACCCGGGCCGTCGCCGACTCCACACGGCGCTCGGAGTGGATCGGCCGGGTGATCACCGGCGAGCTCGACGATGCCGAGATCATGCGCGGAGCCTCGCTCTACAAGATCCCGACCGACGGCAACCACCGGATCCTGATGGCACCCTTCATCGACGGTTCCGGGGTGGAGGTCGAGGTCGCCCTGCAGCGGTGGGCCGAGTCCTACGGGACCAGGCTGTTCATAACGGTGCAGAACCGGTCGGTCGCCGGTGTGCTCATCGGCGACCCCGGCAACCCTGACGGTTCCGGTGACACCGCCGACCGGCTCCTGCCGGCGGGGATCCCCGTCGCGCTCGGGCGTCCGGCACCACTGACCGAACTGCACAGGACGTTCGCGACAGTCAGTCGGGTGGTGCGATCCGCCCTGTACCTGGGAATGACCGGACGGGTCGACCAGGAGATGCTCTCCTGGCGGATGGCCATCAACGCTAGCCCGGAAACCACCGACGTGCTGCGACAACGGTACCTGGTGCCGCTACGTGGCTCCCGGGCCTTCGGCGAGGACCTCATCGACTCGGTCCGGGCCTACCTGGACCACAGGCTGAACGCGCGGGAAGCCGCAGAGAGCATTCCGGTGCACGTCAACACCCTGCGCTACCGGCTGCGCCGCTTCGAGGAGTTGACCGGCTGCGACCTCGGGGACGTGAACACGCTGGTCGAGGTCGCCTGGATAACCGCGGTCCCGGTGGGGGACGACAGTGCCTGACACTCTGCGCTGACATGGTGCGCTGACACGGTGCGCTGACACTGCTTTGTACGGGGACACAACTTTTCGTCCTGACCGTTGTTGTTCTGTACGTGGTGGGGTTTCCGCCGGCGACGCATACTCGGATTCGTCACCGAGGATGTGCTGTAGTTCACATTCTCAGGCGGATATTTTTCGGACGATGCCCCATGTCGGGAAGGGACTGAGATGAGTACAAGTACTGGAAAGTTGACGGACGCGGCCGATGCCGTCGCCCAGATCGAGGACGGTGCGACCCTCGCCGTCGGCGGCTTCGGAGTCTGCGGCATCCCCCAGGTGCTGCTGAGCGAACTGGCGTCCCGTGACGTCGGAAACTTCGAGGCGGTGTCGAATAATGCCGGTGTCGACGGTCGCGGCCTGGGTCTGCTGCTGGAGACCCGGCAACTGCGCCGGATCATCGCCAGCTATGTCGGCGAGAACAAGGAGTTCGCCCGCCAGTACCTCGAGGGGGAACTGGAGGTGGAACTCACCCCGCAGGGAACACTCGCTGAGCGACTGCGGGCCGGCGGCTCCGGTATCGGCGCCTTCTACACCGCCGCCGGTGTCGGCACCCCGGTCGCCGACGGCGGCATGGTGTGGCGCTACGGCGCGCAAGGGTCGGACGACCCCGCCCACGGCGCGGTCATCTCCCCGGCCAAGGAGACACGCGAGATCGCCGGACGCACCCAGGTCCTCGAGGCGGCGATCGTCGCCGATGTCTCGCTGATCCGCGCCGAGGTGGCGGACACCTCCGGTAACCTGCGGTTCCGCCGGACGGCCCGGAACTTCAACCCACTGGCCGCGATGAGCGGACGGGTCTGCATCGTCGAGGCCGAGAAGGTCGTGCCCGTCGGTGAACTCGCCCCAGACGACATCCACCTGCCGGGCGTCTACGTTCACCACATCGTGGAGCTGACCCCGGAGCAGGTCGCCGACAAGACCATCGAGAAGGAGACCACACGATGAGCTGGAACCGACAGGACATGGCCGCCCGTGCGGCACAGGAGCTTCAGGACGGACAGTACGTCAACCTGGGGATCGGCCTGCCGACCCTGGTGCCTAACTACGTGCCTGAGGGAGTGGACGTCACCCTCCAGAGTGAGAACGGGATGCTCGGCATCGGCCCGTACCCGACTCCGGAAGAGGTCGACCCGGACCTGATCAATGCGGGCAAGGAGACCGTCACCGCCATGCCCGGGACGTCCTACTTCGACTCGGCGATGAGCTTCGGGATGATCCGCGGCGGCAAGATCGACCTGGCGATCCTGGGTGGTATGGAGGTCAACGACCGCGGCGACCTCGCCAACTGGATCGTGCCCGGCAAGATGGTCAAGGGTATGGGCGGGGCGATGGATCTGGTGGTCGGGGCGAAGAAGGTCGTGGTGCTCATGGAGCACACCACCCGCAACGGGGACCCGAAGATCGTCGGCGACATCTCCCTGCCGCTCACCGGTACCGGGGTCGTCGACCGGATCATCACCGACCTGTGCGTGATCGACCGCACGGACGACGGCCTGGAGCTGGTCGAGTTGGCACCGGGGGTCAGCGTCGAGGACGTCCAGGCGGTGACGGGCGTAGCATTGACCACCCGTTTATGACCGATAAGCAGGAAAATCACCCCTTCCGCCGGAATATGTCTCATAATAGAAGTGATTAACGATGCGACAGAAAGGTCGACTACTACCACCATGACTGACACAACCGTTTCCCCGGACGACATCGTCATCGTCGGTGCCGCCCGCACCGCCCAGGGCAAGATGCTGGGTGCCCTGGCCGCGAAGTCCGCCGTTGAGCTGGGTTCCACCGCCATCTCCGGTGCGCTGGAGCGTGCCAGGGTCACGGCCAACAACGTCGACTTCGTCTACATGGGCCAGGTCGTCCAGGCCGCCGCCGGTCAGAACCCGGCCAAGCAGGCCGCCGTCGCCGCCGGCGTGCCGGTGTCCACCCCGGCCACCACCATCAACAAGGTCTGCCTCTCCGGACTCGGTGCCGTCATCGCAGCGTCCCGTATGCTGCGGCTTGGCGATGCGCAGGTCGTCGTCGCCGGTGGCCAGGAGTCGATGAGCAACGCCCCGCACCTCGCCGCAGGTGTCCGCGCCGGTGCGAAGTTCGGGTCGCTGTCCCTGCAGGACTCCCTGGAGCGTGACGGCCTGACCGATCCGATCCACGGCACTGCGATGGGCGTGGAGACCGAGGCAGGCAACACCGACCGCGGAATCACCCGTGCCGAGCAGGACCGTGTCGCCGCGCTGTCGAACCAGCGCGCCGAGGCCGCGATCGCCGACGGCACCCTGGCCGAGGAGATCGTCCCGGTGGAGATCGCCACCCGCAAGGGCACCGTGGTCGTCGACACCGACGAGGGCGTGCGCCTCGGCACGACCGAGGAGGGGCTGGCCGGGCTGCGTCCCGCTTTCGCCAAGGACGGCACGATCACCGCCGCCTCCGCCTCGCAGATCTCCGACGGTGCGGCCGCGGTCGTGCTGACCACCCGTGCGTACGCCGCTGACAACGGGCTGGACGTCCTGGCCACCCTCGGTGCCTACGGTGAGACCGCCGGACCGGACACCTACCTGCACTCCCAGCCGGCCCAGGCTGTCACCGCGGCGCTGGGACGGGCGGGCTGGACCGCCGAGGACCTCGACTTCCTCGAGATCAACGAGGCCTTCGCTGCCGTGGTCGTCCAGTCCATCAAGGATCTGGATTACCCGCTGGAGAAGACGAATATCCATGGTGGTGGCATCTCGCTGGGCCACCCGATCGGTTGCTCCGGTGCCCGCCTGGTGGTCACCGCCGCTTACGAGCTGAATCGTCGGGGGGACGGCCGGGCCGCGGTGTCGCTGTGCGGTGGCGGCGGTCAGGGCGACGCCCTGCTGCTCTGGCGCTGACGACCACGGGGGACAACACAACACCAGCGGGAGCTGACCACCAGGGTGGTCAGCTCCCGCTGTGCGTTAGTTCCTGCTGGCGCTAGCCACGCAGCGTGGCCAGTGCCTCCTCGGGTGCCTCGAGCACGCCGAGGGTGTGCACACCACCTTTGGTGCGCATCGTCTCGACCAGGGCGCGGTCCAGCAGGGATGAGGCATCCGGGGTGTGAAGGACCGAGAGGTCACGGGGGACGTAGAGGTCGGCGATCCGTCCCTCGCCGGCGACCCGGGCGATCTCGGCGAGATCATTGGAGCCGCGTCCCCGGTGGACCTCGGTGAGGATGTTGTCGCGGACGCCGGGCTCCTCCTCGGTGCGGGCGGCATCGAGGATCTGCCAGGCTGCCGAGCGCAGTTCATTGGCACCGGTGTGCTCCGGGTTGCCGGCGATCACCTCGGTGGCGATGGCGGGGTAGGAGCACAGTGTCCGGAACGCCGGACCGTTCTCCTCCACGGTGGCCAGCACCAGTGGTTGGGAACGGGCGGTGCCCAGCTCCTTCTCCACTCCGTCGGAGACCGCCCGGAGGAACTCCTCGGTCAGGCCGTTGGCGGTGTCGGCGTGGCCGTGGAAGGCGACCGAGTCCTGTCCGGTGCTCCGGCCCTGCAGCTCGCGCTCGGGGGCCTCGACGACATCGTCGAACTTCTCCGGGATCGCGCCCAGCGGCAGTTCGGCGATGGCGTTGCGGTCGGCCTCGAACAGGCGCACCTTGCCCTTGGCCAGTGCCAGGACGTAGCAGCGTCCGGAGGCCTCGACCACCGGGGCGAGCGGGCTGAGGTGGGGGAGCTCGGCGACGGTCACTGACTCGGTCAGCTCGACCGGGACCCGGATGATCCGGTGGAAACCGTCCGCGCAGAACACGGTGAGGCTGCGGGACTGCTGACGCCAGAAGATCTCGTCGGAGACGTCCCCACGGACTGGGTCGTGGATGGCTGCGACCTCGGCGTCGGAGGCTCCGTTCGCCGACAGCTGGGCGGCGGCATCCTTGAGCTGGGCATCGAAGGTGCGCCGGACGACGTCGATGGTCGCCCCGGTCGGGTCAGACGGGAGATGGATGGTGACGAAGGGACCCGGTTGTTCTGCGGTGGCGGCGTCGATCACGTCGGAGAGATCGAGGGATTCGACGTGTCCTTGGGGTGTGGTCGTCATGGTCAGTCTCCTTCTCTTGGGGTCCCGTCCACGGGAAGTGCTCACCCCCGAGCCTAGCCAGATGTGGGAAATGACCGTCCGTTGTCCGCCTTTCGGGGGAGACCCGCCTGGTGGGGGTGGGGGGTGGGGCTACCCCAGGAGGACAGCGATGACCGTGATCGACGGGATCGCCAGCAGGGTGCTGATCACTGCGGTGTCGCGGGCGAGTACCGTGTTCACCCCGTAGCGGGTGGCGTAGGTGAAGACGTTCTGCGCGGTGGGCAGGGCGGCGACGACCACGAATGCCAGCAGGGCCGGGCCGGATGCCCCGAAGAGCACTGTGGCGATGACGAACGCGATCAGTGGATGACCCACCGTCTTCATCAGGGCAGCCATCCAGACACTGCGTCGCGGGCTGCTGTCGGGGTCGAGGACGGTGATCTCGGCCATCGACAGGCCGAAGGCGACCAGGGCGCAAGGCACAGCGGCGCTGGCGAGCAGGACGATCGGCTCGGCGAGCAGGTCGGGCAGGGCGATGTCGAGCCACTGGTGCAACGCCCCGAGGGTGATGCCGACGATGGCGGCGAGGATCAGCGGGTTGCGCAGCACGCCGAACAGCAGCTCCCGGACCAGCGGCAGGATCGGCGGCAGGGACGCTCCCGGTGCGCGGTGGGTACCGTCGTCCGCATCGCCACCGTAGCTGGCACGGTCACTGCTGTCGGGATTCTCCTCGGAGGCTTTGCGTCGTCGTTCACTGACATCCAGGATGAGTACGCTCACCGGTCCGTACACCGCGACCTGGAAGATAATCACCGGCAGCGCGGCGGTCGGGTCGTCGAGCACGTGGGCGGTGATCGGGATGCCCAGGTTCGCGCCGTTGCAGTATGAGCAGGCCAGCATGGTGATCACGCTGTCGGGGACGCTCCGTCGGGCCAGGAAGCGGTAGCCGAGAAAACCGACCAGGCCGGCGCATACGCTGCTGAGCACGACGACGGCGAGGTTCTCGCCGAAGAGAGCCGCGAGATCCGCCTCGCGCAGGACGTTGATCAGCAGGGCAGGGGTGGCGAGGAAGAAGACGAACATGTTCAGCGTGTAGACCGCGCCGGTGCCCAGCAGGCGGCGACGTCCTACTGCGTAGCCCAGGGAGATGATGACCACCACCACGAGGAAACCGCTGAGAACGTCAAGCATCGTTCCATTAGATCAGGCCGCCTCACCGTCCCGCAGGGGCGGGGCAGGTGAGGCGGCCTGAGAGGGGAAGCCGTTGGGGCCGCAGGTGGTGACTCGCGGCCGGGCTCGGGGTGGTGCGGATCTACCTGGTGGTCACCACGTAGGCCTTGGACCAGGTGTCGAAACTGTGCTGCTTGTACTGGTTGCGGGAGATCAGCACGCCCAGGGTGATGTAGATCGCAAGGACGAGAACGAAGCCAATGGCCGGAATGTTCCCGAGCACGGTGACCACCATGTACCAGGAGTTACGCAGTAGGGAGTTGGTGAAGGAGATCGGCTGGCCGTCGGCGTTGACGACCTTGATGCCCAGGGCCATCTTGCCCAGGGTCTGTCCCTTGGTGCTCTCCATACCGGCACGGTAGGCGAACCAGAACACCAATCCGATGATGGAGGCCAGCATGATACCGCCGGTCTCCAGCTCGGGAACCGGCGCGTTGGCGTCACCGGAATCGATATAAGCGTTGAACTGGTCGGACCACCGGGAGATGTCGTCTCCGGCCAGGATCATGATGAGGATGGCACCGACGACGAGGTAGACAAGTTGGTCGATCAGTAATGCACCCAGCCGCTTGCCTGCTCCGGCGTAGCCGCCGCCATGCAGTGACGCCTCAGGAGCGACAGGGAACTGCTCGTAACCGCCGGTGTAGGAGCCGGTGTGGGCCTCGTTGTAGGCGGAGTTGTAGCCGGAGTTGTAGCTGTCGTTGGCACCCTGCGAGTAGTCGCCGTAGGACGGCATGTCGCCGCGGCCGTCGTTGTTCGAACTATAGGGGTTGTTCGGTGTGCTCATGACGCCTTTCATCGGAGGAGCCCGGTGCTCCGCCACATGGCACCGGGAGTAGTCATACTGTTTCTAGTTGCTACCGTACCTGACCGCGGTGGAGGGAGACCGGGGGCCGGGAGACTGGGGGACCGGGGTACTGACACCCCGTGGAAAGACTGAACCCCGCCGCCGACGAAAAGTCGGGGCGGGGTCCAGCTGTCTTAGTTAAACGCTCTGGTGCTGTCGGGCACCAGGATCAGCGGCTGATCAGCGGCTGTGGAACGGCAGGAGAGCCATCTCACGGGCGTTCTTGATCGCGGTGGCGACCTGACGCTGCTGCTGCGGGGTCAGACCGGTGACGCGACGGCCACGGATCTTGCCGCGGTCCGAGATGAACTTACGCAGCAGGGCGTAGTCCTTGTAGTCGACGGTCTCGATGCCCTCGGCCTTGAGCGGGTTCTTCTTCGGGCGGCGGGTCTGCTCGAGCCGCGCCTTCTTGTGGTTGGTGCGCTTCATGCGTGTGCTCCCTCTTACCAGCTGGACTTGCGAACGCCGGGCAGCTCACCGCGGTGAGCCATCTCGCGGACGCGGACACGGGACAGGCCGAACTTGCGGAGGTAACCGCGGGGGCGGCCGTCGGCAGCATCACGGTTACGCACGCGGGCGGGGGAGGCGTCGCGCGGCTGACGGTTCAGCTCGAACTGTGCCTCGCTACGCTCCTCGTCGGTGGAGTTCGGGTTCTTGATGATTGCCTTGAGCTCGGCACGGCGCTCGGCGAAGCGGGCGACGATTTCCTTGCGCTGCTCGTTCTTCGCGATCTTGGACTTCTTGGCCATGGACTATCGCTCCTCGCGGAACTCGACGTGCTTCCGGGCGATCGGATCAAACTTTTTCAGAGTGATCCGGTCCGGGTTGTTCCGCTTGTTCTTGCGGGTCACGTAGGTGTAACCGGTGCCCGCGGTGGACTTCAGCTTGATGATGGGGCGGATATCATTACGTGCCATCAGATCTTCTCCCCACGTGCGCGGATCTTGGCCACGACGGACTCGATGCCGTCACGGTCGATGGTCTTCAGGCCCTTGGTGGACACGCTCAGCGTGACCGAGCGACCCTCAGAGGGCAGGTAGAACGAACGGCGCTGGATGTTCGGGTTCCAGCGACGGTTCGTGCGGCGGTGCGAGTGCGAGACGGACTTGCCGAAACCCGGCTTCCGTCCCGTGACCTGGCAATATGCCGACATGGGTATCTTTCTCCTTCCGCAACGTGCAGCCGGACGGGGTGCCGCACCTGCAGTGGAGACGCCACTGTGAACCCTCACGTTTAGACGGGACGAGAGGTGGTTGGGGCACTGTCGGAGCCGGTCGCGCGTGCGATGACGTTTACTAAGACAACAGCGGTGGACCACGCTACCTGATTGAGGCGGCACATCCTAATCCCCTTGTGGGATGGCGATGTGCGGGCGGCGAGCAGGTGGTCTGCGGTGTCCGGATGGCCCAGGATTTCCCGGTGGAGGCATCAGGGGGTACGATATCTCCTCGTGCTGTGCCCGCTACTGTCAGGCATCCAGACCGCGGGGTCTCCTCCGGGTCACTGGGGCTCTGGCGGCGTCACCGGGCAAAGCTGAAAGAACACCCACTCACAACCCGACCCAGGCACGACCTCGTCCGCATGGTGGGGGACCGACCTGGTGCACAACCCTGAGGGATTGAGAATGAAGAACGATATCCACCCCGACTACCACCCGGTGGTCTTCAAGGACGCCAGCACTGGCCACCAGTTCCTGACGCGCTCCACCGCCACCTCCGACCGCTCCGTGGAGTGGGAGGACGGCAACGAGTACCCGCTGATCGTCGTTGACGTCACCAGCGAGTCCCACCCCTTCTGGACCGGTGCACAGCGTGTCATGGACACCGCCGGCCGCGTCGAGAAGTTCCAGCGTCGTTACGGCAACCGCGTTCGCCGTACCAAGAAGTCCGAGAACTCTTAAGAACTAGGAGGCTAGAGAACAATGGCAGTTCCGAAGCGCCGTCTTTCCCGCGCCAACACCCGCTCCCGTCGTTCGCAGTGGAAGGCCGACAACGTCGCCCTGCAGACCGTCAAGGTCCAGGGCCGCGAGGTCCAGATCCCGCGTCGTCTGGTCAAGGCCGCCCAGCTCGGCCTGGTCGAGCTGGACTAGCTCGCCTGACCGGTGAAACACGGTCCGGGGTGTGACCCGGATCAGTTGCACCTGAGAAGACCGCCCCCTGTCACTCGGTGAGAGGGGGCGGTCTTTCTGTCAATTTACTGTAGGAGCGGCGATTTCATGTCTAAATCCCGCAGTGATGTTGCACAATAGCGGGATGAAGATACTTGTTGTCGATGACGACCAGTCGGTCCGGGACTCGCTCCGGAAATCCCTCACCTTCAATGGATATGACGTGGTGTCCGCGACCGACGGCGAGGACGCACTCGCCCGGGTCCGTCAGGAGTCCCCGGATCTGCTGATCCTGGACGTCGAGATGCCGACCCTCGACGGACTGGCGGTCTGCCGTGAGCTTCGCAGCACCGGCAGTGACGTCCTGATTCTCATGCTGGCTGAGAAGGCCGACGTTGCCGATCGCGTCGCCGGTCTGGACGCCGGTGCGGATGACTTCATGGCCAAGCCCTACGCGTTGGAGGAGATCCTCGCCCGGGTGCGTTCGCTGCACCGTCGGTCGGTACGGACCGCTGTGGCGCAGAATGCCGAGGTCAAGCCGCTGGCGTTCGAGGATCTTTCGCTCAACCCGGAGACCCGTGAGGTCTCCCGCGGCGGTCGGCACATCAGCCTGACCCGTACCGAGTTCGCCCTGCTGGAACTGCTGATGAAGAACCAGCGCAAGGTGCTCAGCCGCACCAAGATCCTCGAGGAGGTCTGGGGCTACGACTTCCCGACCTCGGGCAACGCCCTGGAGGTCTACATCGGTTACCTGCGGCGCAAGACCGAGGAAGGCGACGAGAGCCGACTGATCCACACAGTTCGTGGTGTCGGTTACGTGCTGCGCGAGAACACGCCCTGATCTGGTCTGACCCGGGGCGACAGCGTGCCTGGGGGGAGCACGGTGAGGGGAGGGGCCGAAAACGGGGATGGGGGCTGAGACCGCCGTGTCGCGGTGTGGCACAGTTTTTGCCGTCGCATTGGGTCAGTTTCACTTGTTTTAGGACCGTTCTCCCAGGTTTCATGAATTGAGACCCCAGAGACAGGTGACACACTGGGTGTCAGTGAACACACGGCAAGTACAAGGAGTGTTGAATGTCCGGAGACAGCCGGGACGGTCAGGGAAACAGCGGCGGCCCCTACGGGGGCTTCTGGGGGCGCGGTGCCCAGGATGAGGGCGCCGGCCAGACTGGTGCAGGTGCCGGTGGCCAGACTGGCGGCCAGGGCTCCGGGACGAACGGCGAGTACCAGGACGTCGAGTCCACCGCCGCTCAGCAACGTCGCTGGGAGGCCCTGTCCCAGCGGTACCCTGCCCAGCAGTATCCGGGACAGCCGACGTTCGGTCAGCAGAGTCCCGGCCAGCAGACGTTCGGACAACAGGACTTCGGTGGTCGGGCCCAGCCGCCCTATGGCCCGCCGCCGACCTCGAATGACCCGGCCGGGTCGAACGGGGCTGCCGGAGCGTCCGGCAAGCCTGACAAGTCTGCGACCCGACGCTTCTCGACCCCGGCGGTCGCCGCACTGCTGCTCGCCGTCGGCGTCGGCTCGTCTGTGGTCACCACCCAGGTCATGAAGGACACCGGTACCGGGGTCTCCGGCACTGCAACCTCGTTCAACCAGCAGAACCAGGGCAGCAACGAGAACACCTCCACAGACTCCACCCCGGAGCCGGGAACCATCGAGGACGTCGCCAACAAGGTGCTGCCCAGTGTGGTCTCCATCCAGATGGCCACCCAGGAGGGTGGTGCCGAGGGCTCCGGCTCGATCATCAGTCCCGACGGGCTGATTCTGACCAACAACCACGTCGTCGCCGGCGCGGACGGTCGCGGCGCCCAGCTCAGCGTGACCACCAACGACGGCCGTCAGCTCGAGGCCGAGGTCGTGGCGACCGACCCACAGACCGACCTGGCCGTCATCAAGGCCAATGGTGCCGATGACCTGCAGCCGATCGAGGTCGGCGACTCCGAGTCCCTCGAGGTCGGGCAGACGGTCGTCGCCGTCGGCTCGCCGCTGGGACTGTCCTCCACGGTGACCACCGGCATCGTGTCGGCGAAGAACCGCCCGGTGCAGGCCGGCGGTGAGGACGGCGGCGAGGCCTCGCTGATCGACGCCATCCAGACCGATGCAGCCATCAACCCCGGCAACTCCGGCGGTGCGCTGGTGAACCTCGATGGGCAACTCGTCGGCATCCCCTCCGTCATCGCCACCCTCGGTGGTGGCATGGGTGGGGAGTCCGGCTCCATCGGCCTGGGCTTCGCCATCCCCTCGAGCCAGGCGGAGAAGACCTCCACGCAGCTCATCGAAGACGGCCGTGCCACCCACCCGGTGATCGGGGCCACCGTCAAGACCCAGTCGACGTCGGTCGGAGGCGAGATCGTCGAGGTGACCGACGGAGGTCCGGCAGAGGAGGGCGGCCTCGAGGGCGGCGACGTGGTGACCAAGGTCGATGACCGGATCGTCGACAGCGGTGAAGGCCTCATCGCCGCGATCCGTTCCCACAGCGTCGGTGACAAGGTGACACTCACAGTCACTGACTCCGAGGGCGACAATGAGCGTGAGGTCGAGGTCACCCTCGACGAATCCGACTAACCACCCCCGGAAACACCCTGCAACACAGTCAAACCGCCCCCGCACCTATACACGGGCCCCTGCGGCGGGATACCGTGGGAGACAATAGTTTTTCCCACGGTAACCACCACCAGCGTCAGGAGCGCAGCTCAATGTCCCACGAATCTCTCGTTGACACCGACCGTGACCTCCGTAGTCTGATCACGGTGCCCGGCGCCGAGGACACCTCCGGTTCTCCCCAGGAACCCTTCGACCGTCTCGATGAGCTGGACGCCGCGATCACCGAGCCGGACGACGACGTCTTCCACACGCTCGACATGCAGGATGACCGGCGCGAGACCGGCAACCAGCGGCACAGTCTCCTCCACGCGTTGGTTGTCATCGTCACCGACCGCAAGGACAGTGGCGACCAGTCCGGTGAGCTCGTCGCCGAGCTCCTCGCAGAGGAGGACTTCATGGTGGATGCGGTACTCACCGTCGATTCCGGACGCTCCGCGGTCCGCAAGGCCCTGGAGACCGCGGTCGTCGGTGGTGCTGACCTGGTGGTCACCGTCGGCGGCACCGGCGTCGGCCCGCGGGACAAGACCCCGGAGGCGACCAAGAGCGTGCTGGACAAGCGGATCCAGGGGCTCTCGCAGGCGCTGCGCTCCTCCGCGCTGGCCTGCAACGCCACCGACGGCGGTCTGTCCCGCGGCGTCGCCGGGGTCTCAGGTTCCACGGTGGTGGTCAACCTCGCCGCCTCGCGTGCGGCGATCCGGGACGGTATGGCCACCCTGGGCCCGCTGGTACGCCACGTGATCGCCGACCTCAATCGGGCCTGAATGTCCGGCCAGCTGGGACAGCCGGGTCGGCAGAGTCGGCAGAGTCGGCACAGTCAGCGGTCACGCCGGCGCAAGAGCGGCGTGATCGGTCGACGTCCGGGCGACCCGGACGGCACAGGCAACACAGACAACCCCCGTCCGCAACGCGACGGGGAGTCGCGGCGGACGGGGGAAGCAGGGGACAGCAGGGTTGGGGGATTCGGCGAGGATTTCTGGCGGGACCAGCGCCCGCCCCACTGGGGCTGAGCCGAACCGGGAACTGGTTCCGGAACGAGTCCGGAACTAGTCTGCGGCGTGGCGTCCGGAGGAACCGGTGCCGTCGGTGCCACCACCGGGGGCGTTGGGATCGACGGCGGTGGTGCCGGCAGTGTTCTGGGCGGCCAGCAGGTCGCGGATCTCCATCAGCAGATCGGTCTCGCTCAGCTCAACGGCCTCGGCCGGGTCGATGCCCTTGCGCTTGGCGGACATCTCGTTGAGCTTGTTCATCGGGGCCACGAGGATGAAGTACACCACGGCGGCGATGATGAGGAAGTTGATGGCGGCGGTGATGATCGCACCGAAGTCGATTGCGGTGCTGTCCATGTCGGAACGGATCTTCCAGACCAGTCCGTCGACCTCGGCGCCTCCGAAAGAGTTGATCAGCGGCTGGATCAGATGGTCGGAGATCGCGGTGACGATCGCGGTGAAGGCACCGCCGATGATGACCGCGATGGCCAGCTCCATCACGTTGCCGCGCATGATGAAGTCCTTGAAACCCTTAAACAAGATTCTCTCCTGACGGTGGGGTGGAAGGCGTACTCTCCACCGTTGTGAAGGCGCCGTGTTGGGTGATGACGGTCTGGACCGCGATGTCCAGGTCGGTCCGTGGAACGGTGACCCGGAACTCTTCGTGGTCCACGATGGCCATAAGTATGCCATCTTTAGGACGGAAAGTAACAGATCTGTCGTAGAAACCACCGCCTTGACCCAGTCGAACCCCGTCCGCATCGACCGCCAGGGCTGGCACCACCAATGCCTCGACAGTGTCGAACAGGGACTCGGAGGGGACGTCTGTACCCGCGTCAGGCACGGGCTCCCGGATTCCGTAGCGACCGGGCCGGGTGAACTCTTCGCCCCGGTACCGTCGCCACGTCAAGGGGGCAGCGGTTTGTGCGACGACCGGTAACCACACCTCGTGTCCGGCCCCGGCCATCGCCGCCGGCAACCCTGGGCCGCCGGGTTCCCCTGGCAGGCCGACGTAGACGGCCACCGGTCCGACGTCGGCCAGATGGGTGGTGAGGTGGGTGATGATCGCGGCGTCCCGGGCGTCCCGCTCGGCGGCACCCACCGCGGACCGGGTGGCACGCAGTCGGGTGCGCAGCGACTGTTTCGCCGCGGCAACAGCGGGGTCGGGGTGCGCCGGGTGTTCCATGGCTCCGGATTCTAGTCGTCGCCGTCACCCCCGGCCGGCGACTCGTGGCGGGTGTGGGGGTGTCGCCGCCCTGCTGCGCACCACCGTCGGTTGTAGTATCCAGGTATGACATCCTCAGTAAACCCCTCTCCCGCCGCCTCTCCAGACGGTACCTCCGGTGACGTCACCAGTGGTGGGATCAGAACTGTCGTCGTCCCCGCGGCCGGCCTCGGGACACGGTTCCTGCCTGCCACGAAGACGGTCCCCAAGGAGCTCCTCCCGGTGGTCGACACCCCCGGTATCGAGCTGATCGCCTCCGAGGCCGCCCAGGCCGGAGCGTCCCGCCTTGCTGTCGTGACCTCACCGCGCAAGCAGGGCATCATGGAGTTCTTCGACCGCGACGAACTGCTCGAGGACACGCTTGAGTCGCGCGGCAAGACCGAGCAGCTCAACAAGGTGCGTGCGGTCAACGAGATGATCACCGCGGTGTCGGTGAACCAGGACCGCCCGCTGGGCCTCGGCCACGCCATCGGTTGTGCCGAGGGGGCACTCGACGACGACGAGGACAGCTTCGCCGTGCTGCTGCCGGATGACCTCGTGCTGCCCTTCGGCGTGATGAACGAGATGATCAAGGTCCGCCAGCGCTACGGCGGTACGGTCCTGTGCGGCTTCGAGGTGCCGGAGGACGAGGTCAGCAACTACGGTGTCTTCGACATCGCCGACCCCGGTGACGAGGATGCCGTCGACGATGACCGGGTGTGCACGGTCACCGGTATGGTCGAGAAGCCCGACGTGGAGGACGCGCCGTCCACCATCGTCGCCACCGGCCGCTACCTGCTGGACCGTTCCATCTTCGATGCGCTGCGTCGGACGAAGCCCGGCAAGGGTGGCGAGATCCAGATCACCGACGCCATCGAGATCCTCATCGCCGAAGGTCACCCGGTGCACGTCTACATCCACAAGGGCGGACGCCACGACCTCGGCAACCCCGGCGGTTTCATCCGCGCCTGCGTCGATTTCGCGCTGGACAGTGAGACATACGGCCCCTCGTTGAAGCGGTGGCTGCAGAACCGGCTGGAGGAGTAGCGCTGCGTGACGCTGCCTGATTCTGCCTGATTTGGCCTGACTCGGCGGGAAAGCCCGCCGGACACGTCCGGCGGGCTTCCTCAGATCGGGCGGCGCCAGGCGGTAGGATTCTGGGACGTACTTGACCAGACCCCGACGGAGGACGGACCACCTTGAGAACTGTTGAGGAGCAGCTGGCGATGATCAGCGCCGCGGCAGTGACCCCCGAGCCGGTGCGCACCGCCATCTCCGAGGCACTGGGATTGCGCTGCGCCGAGCAGGTCGAAGCGCAGATCTCGGTGCCGGGCTTCGACCAGGCCGCCGTCGACGGCTATGCGGTGCGCTCGGTGGACATCCGACACGCCGGCAGCGGTGATCCCGAGGTTCCGTCGGCCCGGTTACCCGTCGTCGGTGACATCAGCGCTGGCTCGCACCGTCCGGTACGGCTTCAGCCGCGGCAGGCGGTGCGTGTCGAGGCGGGCGCGCCGCTGCCTACTCTCGCCGATGCCGTGGTGCCGCTGGACTGGGCCGAGGACGACGGACGTCGCACCGAGGCCCTGCGTCCGGTCTCCGCCGGTGGCTTCGTGCACCGCGCCGGCGCCGACGCCCAGCCAGGCGACGTGGTCGTCGAACAGGACGCCGTGATCGGCGCGGCCCAGGTGGGCTTGCTCGCCGCCATCGGACGTTCCAAGGTGCTGGTGTATCCGCGGCCGCGGATGACCGTCCTCTCCTTCGGCCCTGAGCTGGTCGACATTGACCGAGAGCCTGGGCTGGGGCAGGTCCACGACGTCAACTCCTACGCCCTGGCCGCCGCCGGTCGCGAGGCCGGTGCCGACGTCAACCGGCTGGGCATCCTCGCCGGTGAGGACCGGCGGATCCGCGACATCATCGAGGGCCAGCTCATCCGGTCGGAGATCCTGGTCATCGCCGGTGGCGTGGGCGGGGCCTCCAGCGACCGGCTGCGTGAGATCCTCTCCGAACTCGGTGACCTCGACACTTCGCGGGTGGCGATGCACCCCGGCTCCGTCCAGGGGTTCGGTGTCCTCGGTGCCGACCGGGTACCGACCTTCCTGGTGCCGAGCAACCCGAGTGCGGCCCTGGTGGCCTTCGAGGTGATGGTGCGTCCGCTGGTGCAGATCCTGCGTGGCCAGCGCCAGACCTCACGCCGGGTCGTCCAGGCCAGGACCATCGCCGGGATCGAGTCCGCCCCGGCCCGCCGTGGGTTCATCCGCGCGCAGCTGATGCGTGACCGGCAGACCCAGGAGTTCCTGGTCGACCCGCTGGGCGCGGCATCGCCGGGGGAACCGACCCACCTGCTGGGCAGCCACGGGCAGTCGAACTGCCTGATCATGGTGCCCGAGGACCACACGCACCTGGAGCCCGGCGAGGTCGTGGACGTGATGTTCCTGACCAACCGGTCCTAGGGGAGGACCGCCGCCATGCCGTCCGGACTGTCTTTCCTGTCTTCCCTGACCTCACTGCCGAGCCGGCACCCCGGCTGGCCGGCGAGGACCGCCACGGTGACCACCCACGCCGGCCGGGTGAGGCTGCGACCGCTGGGACGCCGCGACGGCACCCGGTGGGCGCAGTACCGCATCGCCGACGAACACCTGCTGCGTCCGGTCGAACCGACGGTGCCGGGGCCGTGGAGCGAATCACACACCAAGGCGCTCTGGCGTGCGAATATCTCCGGCCTGTCCGCCCTCGCCAACGACGGCCAGGTCATGCCCTTCGCCATCGAGGTGGACGGTGAATTCGCCGGCCAGTTGACCCTGGGGAACATCCAGCACGGGGTGGTGTGCAGCTGCTGGATCGGCTACTGGGTGTACTCCGGGTACTCGGGGCAGGGGGTGGCCACCGCCGCCGTCGCCCTGGGGGTCGACCATGCCATGATCCACGGCGGGATACACCGGGTGGAGGCCACTGTCCTGGAGTCGAATGAGGCGTCCCGCCGTGTGCTGGCCAAGATCGGTTTCCGCGAGGAGGGGCGACTCGTGCGCAACCTGCACATCAACGGGCAGTGGCGCGACCACCTGCTGGTCGGGTTGACCACCGAGTAGGTCCCCGGCGGGGTGGTCTCCCTGCTGGGACGGGTGCCTGATCCTCGGAGCCTGTTTCTCGGGGCCTGTTTCTCGGAGCCTGTACTTTGGGACGCGAGTGACGGACGTGATTTTCCCCCGGCGCGCCTGCGCGCTCGACCGGACGCTGACACGTAGGGTCGGTGACATTGTCCCACCCCTCGTCGGGTCCGCGCCGGTGTAAAGGAAGGGTTGCCCGTGACCGGTTCCATCAGCTCCCTGATTCTGATCGCAGTTGTCTGGCTCCTGCTGCTGGCTCCGTTGTTCCTGCGCAACCAGTCGCCGGTGCGTCGGACCTCGACAGCGTTGTCCGAGACCCGTGTCCTGCATGCCGGGGGAGACGACATCGAACGCCACCGGAAGCGTCCCCTTCCGGCGGAGAGTCTCTATCACGCCGACGTCGACGACGAGATCGAGCTGGTGGACGCCGAGCCGGTGGATGTCGTCGTCGACGACGACAGTGGCCGCCCCGGGATGCTCTCCCGCCTGGTGCGCCGCCGGCGTCACGACCGGAGCGATGAGGTCGCCGAGGAACTGGTGACGATGCCGGGCATCGTTGACGGCGAGATCGTGGACTACCGTCCGCTGGACGAGGAGGATACCGGCGAGTTCGAGCCGGTCATTGCCGATCAGGGCAACCAGGCCGATCGTGCTGGCCGTGCTGGCCGTGCTGATCAGGTCGAGATGTCGGCCGCGATGGAGGACGCACCGGCCGAGGACACCGTCTTCACCGCGGTCGCCGAGGATGCTGACGCGGACAACGCGGATGCAGAGGCTGACTACACGGACGCCGACTACACCGACACCGACGCTGACGACCCCGTCTACTCCGACAGTGAGGATGTCGACGCAGAACCAGACGCCGACCCAGGCGCCGATGTGGCAGCCGTGCTGGCTGCGGTGCCGGATGTGGAAGACGACTACGAGGTCGTCAGCGACGTGCCGGAGGCCTATATCCGCGGTGGCGACATCGTGGTTTCTGCATCCTCTGCGCCCTCAGCTGTGTCTGGCGGAAACGATGCAGACAGTACGTCCGACACCCCCGGGAACCAGGACTCCGACGCTCGCGGGGAGCTCTCCGAGGAGGAGCTGGACTACGTCGCGACCCGACGGGGCCGTGGCTTCTACGACCCGGTGGCCTCCCAACATCTCGCGGAGATGCGGCAGACCCGACGCAAGCGGGTGCTGTCAGTGCTCACGGCACTGTGTGTCGTCGCCGTGGTGTCGGCGGTCGTGCTCGGCGGGTGGATGTGGCTGGCCGTGGGCGCCACCGTCTCGCTCACCGGCGCCTACCTCTACTTCCTGCGTCGCCAGGTTGTCGAGGAAGCCCGGCTGCACCAGCGCCGGATGGCCCGTATGCGCCGCGCCCGCCAGGGTGTGCGCAGCACCGATGACCGTGAGCTGGGCGTGCCCGACCGGCTGATCCGTCCTGGCGCGGTTGTGCTCGAGACCGACGACGTCGACCCGACCTTCGTCAACCTCGATGAGATGGACTTCATGGGTGCCGCCGATGGCGGGTACGACGGGCACAGCGGACACGACGGGCACGACGGGTACGGCGACGCTGGGCTCGGCCCCCGCGGCCACATCCGCGCGGTGTGATCCCCGCGTACCCCCGGAAGGTAGTCTGACAGCTCCATGAACAATCCTGCCGTGCGTGATGCCGCCCTGCTGCTGCTCCGTGTCGCCCTGGGGGTTGTCTTCATCGCGCATGGTTGGGACAAGGTGTTCCAGACTGGTGCGGACGAGACCGCAGTGATGTGGGAACAGATGAACATCCCCCAGGCCACCCTGTCGGTGTGGGTGGTCTCTGTCGTCGAGATGCTCGGCGGTGCCCTGCTGATCCTCGGCATGCTCACCCCGGCGGCCGCGGGTGTGCTGGCCCTGGACATGGTGGCCGCCTTCTACTTCGTGCACCTGGGGGAGGGGATCTTCGTCACAGACGGTGGCGCCGAACTGGTCCTCGTGCTTTTCGCCGCCTGCGTGGTCCTGGTGGTCTTCGGTGCCGGACGCGCCAGCCTCGACAAGGCGCTGTCCCGGTTCGGATGAGGGGGTAGCCGCTAAAAGATGACCTCCACCGATATCCACCAACAGGTCCGTGCCGCACTCTCGGCGCGGCTCGACGGGGAACCCGGGCCGGCAGGGCTGGGGGACGACACCGTCGACGCCCATCTGGCGGCCTGCGAGCCGTGCCAGCAGTGGTTCGCCGACGCCAGTGATCTGAACCGTCGGCTGCGCATGTCACTGGCCCCGGAGACCCCGCCCGCGCCCACCGACCCCGGTGCCCTGGCCGAGCACATGGCGCAGATCGCCGACGACACCCCACAGTTGTCGCACCGGCTGCGGAACCGGGGCCTTCCGCTGGTCATCGCCCGGCTGGTTCTGCTGGCCTGTGCGGTGGGGTATGTGGTCTGGGCGGTGCTGCTGCTCGTCGGGGTCACCGGTCCCGGTGCCGAATTCATCGGCGGTAGCGACGGTGGTGGTGGCGACGGTGGTGCCGGTGGCGCCGGTGGTGCGGTCGGCAACTCCTCGGATCCCGACTACGCCCGACTGGTGGTGGACGCCGCGGCGGTACGTTTCGCACTGGCGGCGGGACTGCTGTGGGGGGCGTTACGTCCGGCGGCGGGCCCCGGTCTGCTGCCGGTGTTCGTGGCACTGTGGGGCTTCACCGCCGGTTTCGCCACCCGCGACGTGGTCCTGGGTGTGATGGACGGTGCGGTGGACGTCGCCCAGATCCTCGGCCTGCTGCTGCACCTGGCGTCCTGCGCCGCGCTGGTCAGCGTGTGGCTGGCCCGGCACCATGCCGTCGCCCCGCTGCGCCAGTCATTGCGCATGCTGTCGGCACGTCCCGTCGGATACAGTCCCAATGACGTGGAACGGCACTCGTCCTGGCGCCCCGGCGACCGGCCGGACTGACCGACTGGTTCTGCCGGATCAGGTCCAGCCCGGCAGCCACATCCGCCAGCTCCACTGTGTCGGGCTCAGTGGGATGCCGGTGAAGACCGGCAGGAAGAACAGGAACATCGCCACGACCAGCACCAGGTAGATGACCACCACCAGCTGGCCGGTGCGTCCCAGCACCATAGCCTTGACCGGTGACACCTGCGAATCAGGGGCACGGGCGTCCCGACGGATCGCCAGATCCGAGACCTGTCCCAGCACCAGGGCGATCCCGATGATGAGGAAGGGTGCCAGTGCGGTGGCGTAGAAGAGGTACATCTGGCGGTCGGTGTTGATCAGCCACGGCAGGAATCCGGCGAGGTAACCCAGCACCGGGACGAGCCAGACCATCTCCCGGTGGCGCAGCATCCGCCACAGTCCCCACAGCAGCACCGGGACGGTGAGGAACCAGATCACCGGGGTGCCGACCAGCAGCACCACTTCCTTGGACCCGTCGTCGCCGGTGGTGGAGTGGTACAGCAACGCCCGGGTGCTGGCCAGCCAGTCCCAGGGCTTGGACTCCCACGGGTGGACGTGGTCGTTGGAGTTCGTCAGTTCGGAATGAAAACCCAGGACCGATACGTGGTAGTAGATGAAGTTCTGTACGGACTCCGGAAGGAAGCCCAGGCCCCAGTCGGCGATCCGCTCGTTGCCGGACTCCAGCTCGTGGCGGAACACCCCGGTCTCCGAGGCGAACCACGACCGGAAGGACAGCAGGTATACCCCGACCGGCACCAGCACCACCGAGGCGAAGGCGGGCAGACAGTCGTGGACCAGGGTGCCGCGGAAGGGACGCTGCACCCCGAAGCGGCGCCGTCGCCACCAGTCCACGCCGACGATGGTCAGGCCGATGAAGGCCATGTAGTACAGCCCGGACCATTTCACCGCCAGGGCGCATCCCAGGGCGACCCCGGCGGCGAACCGCCACCACCGGAAACCCAGCCGAGGACCCAGCGGGAAGTCGCCGATACGGTGCTCGGCGGCGACGAGGATGAACCGGTCCTCCATCTGCCGGTGGTCGTGCAGCAGCAGGTACACCGCCAGCAGGATAAAGAAGACCTGCATGTGGTCGAGCATCGCCGAGCGCCCGGTGACGAAGAGGATCCCGTCGCACAGGGCGATGATCCCGGCGGCGAAGCCGATCCAGTCGGAGTTGCTCAGCCGACGGGCGCAGGCGGCGATGAGCAGGATGACCCCGACGGCGAGGAGCGCGGTGACGATACGCCAGCCCCAGGGGTTGTTGCCGAAGACCGCGATCCCGATCGCCTCGAGGTGCTTGGCCAGGGGAGGGTGGACGACCAGGCCGAAGCCTGGGTTGTCCTCGATCCCTCCGATCAACAGGTTGTCGGTGCCGCGCAGCACCTGCCACGACTGGGGCACGTAGTGCTTCTCATCGAACACCGGCACACCCCGGTCGGTCGGGTGCGACAGCCCCCACAGGCGGGTCAGTAGACCGAGGGCACCGAGGATGCCGAGCATCCACCACCAGCGACGCGGGCCGGACGCGACGCGCCGCAGGACGCGCCCCAGGGCGCGCGGTGCGTCGCGGCGGCCGGCGCCTGACCCGGCGTCGTTGACGGTGTCGGCACCGGCGTCGTTGCCGGTGTCGTTGCTGGTGGTCGGTGTCACAGGACGCCATCCTATACGCCAGGCTGCAGCGTCCCGGCGCTGGCCGGTAGAGTCTGCAGGTCATGAGCCAGAGCACACCGGCAGACCTGACCGAGTTGACCCGGCGCGCAGCCGAACAGCGGCCGTGTCCCCGCGGCGGGATCATCCTTGCGGCCACTCCGCTTGGCGACCCGCTGGACGCCTCGATCCGGCTGATCGACGCCCTGGGCAGTGCGGACGTCATCGCCGCCGAGGACACCCGCCGCACCCGCGCGCTGGCCACCGCGCTGGGGGTGGAGATCACCGGGCAGATGGTGTCGAACTTCGACCACAATGAGTCCGACCGGGCGTCCGGACTGGTGGAGCGGGCGCGAACCGGGGCCCGGGTACTGGTGGTCACCGATGCGGGCATGCCCTCGGTCTCTGACCCGGGGTTCCCACTGGTCACCGCGGCACAGGATGCCGGCGTGCCCGTGACCTGCCTGCCCGGCCCGTCGGCGGTGCCCACCGCCCTGGCCCTCTCCGGGGTCGGTGTCGGCCACTTCGCCTTCGACGGCTTCGCGCCCCGCAAGGACGGCGCCAAGCGGACCTGGCTGGAGTCGGTGCGGGACTCGCCGCGCGCGGTGAGTTTCTTCGAGTCCCCGCACCGGTTGGCCGCCACCCTGACCACCGCCGCCGAGGTGCTGGGTGGCGGGCGGGAGGCCGCGGTGTGCCGAGAGCTGACCAAGACCTATGAGGAGGTCCGGCGCGGCAGCCTCGCCGAGCTGGCGGCCTGGGCGGAGGAGGGGGTGCGCGGTGAGATCACCGTGGTCATCTCCGCGGCCGGTGCCGACGGGTCCGGGCAGGTAGAAGTGGCTGACCTGGTCCCGCTCGTGGAGGAGAAGGTGGCGTCCGGCGTGCGGCTCAAGGACGCCTGCCGGGAGGTGGCGGCCCAGGCTGGCGCCGGGGTAGGCGCTGGGTCAGCCGCTGGGTCAGTCGCTGGGTCAGTCTCGAAGCGCGAGCTCTACGAGGCGGTTCTCGACGCCCGCGGACGCTGATAAAAATCGCGCAACTTTCGTACCGGATCGGTGTGTGTCCACAGACTATGGCACAGTAGACCGCATGTCCGTTTCAGAAGAGAATCCAGAGAACGACGAGAACCGGGAGGTTCCCGGTGCCTCGTCGGATCAGGCAGACGTCGCTGGGACCTCCATTGATGATCTCACCGCTCAGGAACTGAGCGAGGAGAAGATCTCCCCGGTGGCGATCGACAGCATGCTGCCCCCGCCCGCGGAGGACGAGAACGCGAAGGTGGACAAGGCCGTCACCGGTTTCGCTGCCCTCATCATTCTCGCCATCGTGGTGTGGGCCCTGTTCGCTCCGGACAGTTTCTCCTCGTTCGCGACGAATGCCCTGGACTTCGTGGTCACCGACTTCGGTTGGGTCTACATCATCGCCGGGACGATCTTCGTCTTCTTCATCATCTGGATCGCGCTGAGCAAGTTCGGCAACATCCGCCTCGGTCAGGACAATGAGCGACCGGAGTTCAACGCGACCAGCTGGATCGCGATGCTCTTCGCCGCTGGTATGGGCATCGGCCTGATGTTCTACGGCACCGCGGAGCCGCTGACCTTCTACCGGGACGGTGTGCCCGGTGAGGCCTCCGAGAGCGTGCCGGTGTCCATGGCCACCACCCTGTTCCACTGGACGCTGCACCCCTGGGCGATCTACGCCATTGTGGGCCTGGCCATTGCCTACGGAACCTTCCGTCTGGGCCGTAAGCAGTTGATAAGTTCGGCATTCGTGCCGCTGATCGGCATTCGCCGGGCCGAAGGCTGGTTGGGCAAGCTGATCGACATCCTGTCGATCTTCGCCACCGTCTTCGGTACCGCCGCCTCCCTGGGCCTGGGTGCCCTGCAGATCGCCGCCGGTCTGGATCTGACCGACATCGTCACGGACCCGGGCACCGGATGGTTGCTGATGATCATCGGTGTGCTCGGCGCGTGCTACCTGATCTCCGCCTTCTCCGGTGTGGGCAAGGGAATCCAGTACGTCTCGAACTTCAACATGGTGCTTGCCGGGATCCTGGCACTCTTCGTCCTCGTCGTGGGGCCGACCGTGGTCATCATGAACACCATCCCGACCTCCTTCGGTAACTACATCCAGGAGTTCTTCGGCATGGCGGGACGCACTGCAGACTCCTCACCGGGCATGGCCGAGTGGCTGTCGAGCAACACCCTGTTCTACTGGGCATGGTGGATCTCGTGGTCCCCGTTCGTCGGCACCTTCATCGCCCGCATCTCCCGCGGACGCACGGTCCGCGAGTTCATCCTGGTCATCCTGCTGGTCCCGACCGCGGTCTCGGTCGTCTGGTTCTCCATCTTCGGTGGCAGCGCCATCCACCAGGAGGGCGAGGGTACCGACATCTACGGTGACGGCACCGGCGAGAACATGCTGTTCAACCTGCTGCACGACCTGCCGCTGGGTGGGCTCACCTCGATCATCGCGATGATCCTGCTGTCGACCTTCTTCATCACCTCGGCGGACTCCGCGTCCACCGTGATGGGCACCATGAGCCAGAACGGCAAGCTGGTGGCCGACAGGAAGATCACCGTGCTGTGGGGTCTGATGACCGGCCTCATCGCCGTGGCGCTGCTGCTCTCCGGCGGCGAGGAAGCCCTGGACAACCTGCAGACCGTGACGATCCTGGCGGCCAGCCCGTTCGTGATCCTGATCCTGTTCCTGTGTCTGGCGCTGTACAAGGGCCTGTCCCAGGACCCGATGTTCCTCGACGAGAAGCA
>DHCFJ07801__coassemble_1578_pt1 | contig 57481 bp, 59 predicted proteins | sample DHCFJ07801__metabat2_low_PE_008 | metagenome-assembled genome bin DHCFJ07801
AGCCTGCAGGGATTCGGCTCCGGCAACCCGATCACCACCCAGGGTTATACGACGGGTGTCCGCTCGACGTTCCACGGACGTGCCGTCGCCGTGGTCCGGGCAGGTGTCGTTCCCGGAGAGATCCGGGTCACCGCGACAGCAACCGGGGGAGAGGTGGCCACGACGGTGATCACCGTGGAGGAGAGTCAGTAGTCCGGCTCGTCGATCTGCTTGGTGGGTCGGAACTGGAACTCGACGTCACTGCCGTCCACCTCGGTTGCGACGACCTCGATCTCCACCCATTCGTCCTCGACGCGCATGGCGCAGGTCTGTTCGGCGTCCTCCTCGGCCTCCAGGTCACCCTCGCAGCGCACCTCGTCCGGCTCTTCCCCTGCCTCCGCAGAGATCTCTTCATGGATCTTGTCCTCCAGGTCGCCCTTGCTCACGCTGCCGCCGAAGAGTGAACAGCCGGACACGAGCAGGGTTCCGGCGAGAGCGGCGGAGGCGGCGGGGAGTAGACGGCGTCGCATGGTGACGTTCCTTTCCTAGGGTAACTCTACTGTAAAACACAGGTTCGGGGCTGTGCAGGAAATCTCCCCGCTCACTCCGTGCCGGTCACTCCCGGCCAGTAGTGGGAGTCCGGCACCGCGCGGGCGCCGAAGATCGCCTGGCCCACCCGCACGCAGGTCGAGCCCTCCTCCACGGCGATCTCGTAGTCGCCGGACATGCCCATCGACAGCTTGCCGCCGCCTGTGCCGACTGTGCCGCCCAGCAGTTCCGGGGTGGACACCATGATCCGGTCGCGCAACTCCCGCAACCGCACGAAACAGGCCCGCACCAACTCAGTGTCGTCACTGAATACCGCCAGGGTCATCAGTCCGCGGACGTGCAGCCGGGGGAACTCGGTGAGCTGGGTGAGGAAGTCGGCGACGTCGTCGGGTGACAGCCCGTACTTCTGTGGTTCGTCGGACGTGTGACCTGGACGTAGACGTCCAGCTCGCGGTCGGCGGTCTCCAGGCGTCGCTGCAGGGCGGACGCGGCGCGCAGGTTGTCCAGCGCCTGGAATTCGGCGGCGTGGGCGGCGACGTCGCGGGCCTTGTTCGTCTGCAGGTGCCCGATGACCACCCAGTCGACATCCAGGTCCGCGAGGTTCGTGGACTTCCGGGTGGCCTCCTGCACCTTGTTCTCGCCGAGGCGGGTGCAGCCAGCCTCGGCGGCGAGACGGATCCGGTCCTCCGGGACGGTCTTGCTCACCGGAAGCAGCTCGATCTCGGCCGGGTCCCGACCGGCGCGGACTGCGGCGGCGTCGATGCGTGTGCGGACCGTGGAAAGGTTCTTCCGGAACTCCTCGACTGTGCCGGCGGTGAGGTAGGTGGAGGCGGTGGCGGTGGTCTGCTGTTCTGGAGCCATGATCTGGAGTCTAACGGGTTTCTCCCTGCTGACGACGTGATCCGTGACCTGTCCTGGGGAAGTTTGGTCCGGTACATGGGCCTGTCGGCACAGGCTCGATGACTACCCGATGAGCCAGGACCACCAGGAGCTGCGGCTGCGTTCGCCTGGTTCGCGGACGCGGATGGTGATGTCCCCGCCGTAGCTGCGTCCTTGCAGGACGACGGTGGGGGAGGACGGTCCGATGTTTCGTCCTGGGGCCTCGGTGACGTCCGAGAGGATCCCGGTCATCCGGTTGTCGACCCGTATGCCGGGCGGCACCGTGAGGTTGATGGTGCCCAGGTAGGAGGTGACGATGATGGTGGTGACCGGGGCGGAGAGGGTGGCCTGCCTCAGGTCGAGGTTGATGTCGGAGGCGACCAGCGTATGTGTCTCACGCTCGGCCAAATGGTAGCCGCCGGCCCGGGTGATCTCGTTGAACCAGATGACGTCGACCAGGTCGGAGAACTCGGCCAGGTCGATGCGTCCCTGGCCGACGGCGAGGGTGAGGTCGTCGTTGAGTTGCTGACGGCGGGAGTCGTCGATCCGGTCGGGGAGTTCTGTCATGACTCCAGGTTTCGTCGGTGGGACGGTGGCCGGTACTGGTTCAGCCCTCGGTGAGCCAGCTCCAGAAACTCTGCTTCTCGCCAGGTTCGGCGACCCGGACCCGCAGGTCACCGAAGGTCGAGCGTCCGGTGAGTACCACCGTCGGAGCGTCCGGGTAGTTCGGGGCCGGCCCGCCCTCACGCTGCGTCACCTTGACGTCCCCGAACGGAAGTGTCATCTGGTTGACCACCTGCACACCCGGAGGAACGGTGAGCTTCACACTGCCGAAGACCAGACTGACCTGCAGCACGGTGGTGGATGCGGTCAGCGAGGCCTCCCGCAGATCCAGTGTCAGGTCGCCGAAGACCAGGCTGTAGCCCTGCCGTTCGCCGAGCTGCATGGTGCTCGTGAGTTCGATGTCGCCGAACCAGGATGACTGGGTCGGCACATGATCATGCGGGACGACGGTGGTGGCCTCGAAGTTGCTGATGGCCGCGGAGAAGGAGCTGATACTGCCCTTGGGCTTCTTCGCTGGAGGGTTGTCCGTTCCGGATTCTGGTGACGGGCCGGCCTTCTCGGCGAGACGGTCGATCTCGGCGTCATCGGGGGTGGCCGATTTTCCGGCGATGAGCTGCTCGAGGCGGGCGAAGCGGTCGACATCGGTGACCGACCACACGGCGTCGGTGATCGTGGAGAACTCGCTGAGGTCGATCCGACCCTGACCGACGGCGAGGGTGAGTTTCTCGTTGAGGTCCTGGCGGCGGGCATCGTCGATGCGGGCGGGCAGCGGGTTGCCGGGGTCGCTGGCGTTACTGGGGTCGGACGGGCCTGTCGGTTCCGGGGTGGTCATATCGTCGAGGATACTGTGTGGTCCGGACAGGACGTGGCGTCAGGTGTCGGTGTCCTACCGCAGGTGGCGAATGCTGTACCGATCAACTTGATCGGTACACAAACGATGAATATGCAGGTCAGATGGCTTGACTTAATCGCTTCAGAGGCCTTGACTGGCACCTTGTGATGTTCAAGAAGACGCTCAAGACTGTTGCCGCCACGGTGACGGCAGCCCTCGCGGTATCCCTCGCCGCCTGCTCGTCCACCGGTGGTGCGCCACGCGGAAACGGTGACGGGGAAGGCGGCGGCACCGTCGACACCCCCCGCTACACCGTCTCCATGGTCAGCCACGGAGCCCCCGGCGACACCTTCTGGGACCTGGTGCGCAAGGGTGCGGAGGACGCCGCGCAGAAGAACAACATCGAACTTCGCTACGCCTCCGACCCGCAGGCCCCGAACCAGGCGTCCCTGGTGCAGTCCGCCATCGACTCCGACGTCGACGGCATCGCGGTGACCATGCCCAACGCCAGTGCGATCGGCCCGGTCGCCCAGAAAGCCGTCGACGCCGGCATCCCCGTCGTCGGCCTCAACGCCGGTATGGACGAGTACCAGGACTACGGTCTCACCGGTTTCTTCGGCCAGGAGGAGGGCGTGGCCGGTGAGCGCGCCGGGGAACGTCTCGAGGACGAGGGTGCAGACAAGGTGCTCTGCGTCATCCACGAGCAGGGCAACTCCTCCCAGGAGGCCCGGTGCGACGGCATCCGTAAGGGACTGGGCAGCGGCAGCGTCGAGATCCTCTACGTCAACGGCCAGGACCTCACCTCGGTGAGCTCCACGGTGCAGTCCAAGCTCACCCAGGACCGGGACATCGACTGGGTCATGGGCCTGGTCACCCCGGTGTCCCTCGTCGCCGCCGACGCGGCCGACTCCGCCGGTGTCGACATCCAGGTCGGCACCTTCGACACCAACTCCGAGCTGGTGCCCGCCATCCGGGACGGCCGGGTCAGCTTCGCCGTCGACCAGCAGCCCTACCTGCAGGGCTACATGGCGGTCGACTCGCTGTGGCTGGCCAAGCGCAACGGCACCACTGTCGGCGGCGGACGTCCTGTCTACAGTGGGCCCAGCTTCGTCGACGCCGACAACATCGACACCATCGCCGATGCCACGAAGGAGGGACTGCGATGAGTAGCCCGGCCACCGTCCCCGCCGCGGACACCGAGCCGCCACGGACCCGCCAGGGACTCGACAAGCTGCTGCACCGTCCGGAGCTCGCCAGCCTGATCGGCACCATCGGCGTGTTCGTACTGTTCATGATCGTCGCCCCGAGCTTCCGTTCCATGGACGCTTTCGCCACGGTGCTCTACACGTCCTCCACCTTGGGGATCATCGCCCTGGCCGTCGGCCTGCTGATGATCGGCGACGAGTTCGACCTGTCCACCGGTGTGGCGGTGACGACCACCGCGCTGGCGGCCACCATGCTGGCCTACAACTTCCACCTGCAGACCTGGGTCGGCTCCCTGCTCGCCCTGGCGATCGCGCTGGCCATCGGCTTCTTCAACGGGTTCATGGTCACCCGTACCGGCATACCCAGTTTCCTCATCACCCTGGCGACCTTCCTCATGCTGCAGGGGCTGAACCTGGCGATCACCAAACTGGTCAACGACCAGGTCGCCACCCCGGTCATCTCCGACATGCAGGGCTACGAGTTCTGCCGGATGATCTTCGCCGGCTCGGTCGACATCTTCGGGGTCACCGTGAAGGTCACCGTCTTCTGGTGGATCCTCTTCGTCGCCGTGGCCACCTGGGTGCTGTTCAAGACACGCTTCGGCAACTGGATCTTCGCCGTCGGCGGGGACAAGGAGGCCGCCCGCGCCGTCGGTGTCCCGGTCGACCGGGTGAAGATCATCCTGTTCATGACCGTCGCAGCGTCCTGCTGGTTCGTCGGTCAGCACAACCTCTACGAGTTCGACTCCATCCAGGCCGGGCAGGGTGTGGGCAATGAGTTCCTCTACATCATCGCCGCAGTCGTCGGCGGCTGCGCGATGACCGGTGGTAAGGGCACCGCGATCGGCACGGCACTCGGCGCGCTGATCTACGGCATGACCAACCAGGGCATCGTCTACGCCGGCTGGAACCCGGACTGGCTCAAGTTCTTCCTCGGTGCCGTCCTGCTGATGGCTGTGCTGGCGAACAACTCCTTCTCGAAGTTCTCGGAGGCCAAGAAATGAGCGCCGACATGAGTGCCGACATGAGCGGAGACACGACGGACGCACCGGTGATCGAGCTGCGCGGGGTGGGCAAGAGCTACGGGTCCTTCCGCGCCCTCGACGACATCTCCCTGTCGGTGCGGCAGGGCCATGTGACCTGCGTGCTCGGCGACAACGGCGCCGGCAAGTCCACGCTGATCAAGACCCTGGCCGGACTGCACAAACCCACCGACGGGGAGATCCTCGTCGACGGCGAACCGGTGGAGTTCGCCAACCCGCGGGACGCCCTGGACCACGGCATCGCCACGGTCTACCAGGACCTTGCGGTGGTCGGGCAGATGCCGGTGTGGCGCAACTTCTTCCTCGGCCAGGAACTGACCGGACGCTTCGGTCGGATGAGGGAGACCGAGATGCGCGAGATCACCCGGGAGCGGCTCACCCGCATGGGCGTTGACCTGCCGGACGTCGGGGTACCCATCGCCTCGCTCTCCGGTGGGCAGCGTCAGGTCGTCGCCATCGCCCGCGCGGTGTACTTCGGGGCCCGGGTGCTGATCCTGGACGAGCCGACCGCCGCCCTGGGTGTGAAGCAGTCCGGGATGGTGCTGCGGTTCATCGCCGCCGCCCGGGACGACGGCATCGGTGTCATCCTCATCACCCACAATCCGCACCACGCCCACATGGTCGGGGACCACTTCATCCTGCTCAACATGGGCCGTGAGGTGCTCGACGCCACCCGGGAGGAGGTCACCCTGGAGGAGCTGACGATGCAGATGGCCGGGGGTGGCGAACTTGATTCTCTGGCGCATGAGCTCGAACGGTAGGAGTATGAGCCCATGACGTTTCCTGGCCAGATCCTGATCGACGACCTCATCGGCAACCGTGTCGCGCTGAATCCGGGGCAGCGGATCACCCTGGGGCGTGCCGCGCAGTTCCCGCTGGCCGCCGACGATGAGTTCATGCACCGGATGTTCCTGCAGTTCTGGGACGCCGATGGCACCTGGATGGTCACCAACCTGGGCACCCGGATCACCGCCAGCATCGAGCCCCGGGCGGAGAACTCCTTCAGCCAGCTGCGTCTGGGACCCGGGGCGACCCTGCCGCTGCCGTTGGGTGAGTCCTCGATGGTCTTCGCCACCTCGTTGACCACCTATGAGCTGGCGTTGACCGTCGCGGCGACGCTGCGTCCCCCCAGCGGAGGCAGCGCCCCCGTCGGTTCCACCATGACCACAGGTGACTTCATCCCCAACGCCGAGCAGTCGGCACTGCTGCGTGCGCTGGCGTGGCCGCTGGTGAAGCGTCCGGGCAGTGATCTGTCGGACGTCCCCTCGGTCAAGGAGCTGGAGGAGTCCCTCGGCTGGACACAGAAGAAGGTCAACACCAAGATCGACTACATCTGTAAGTCGCTGGAGGCCAGCGGTGTGCCGGGGTTCTCCGCGAAAAACGGCAATGCGCCGACCCGGCGCCTGGCACTGGCCAGGTATGCTCAGGAAAACTACTGGTCTCTGTAGTCGGAAGGTCCGCACGTGGGCAATAATGAGTGGGGGTCGCCTACCCCGCGCAATAATCCGTGGCTGCCGGACGAGACGGCCGTGCAGCCCGTCCCGGACGCTGCTGCGGCCGCTGGAACCCCTGGCGGGGCACCGCAGCGTTCCGGCGGTGGCCGCGGCCCGATCATCACCGTCGCCCTCATCGCCGTGGTGGTTCTGGTCATTGTGGCCGTGGTCATCTGGGGGATGTTCGGACGCGACGGTGACTCGGACTCCAGCAGCTCCGACGGGGCCGGCGACGTCACCTTCGTCCCGGTGCCCGAGTCCGGTGCCGCCGACACGGATGACGAGGACGACACAGATGAGTCGTCGACCTCCTCGGCGTCGCCCTCGGAGCGTCCTGACGACGACAACGACGATGACGACAATGACGACAACGACGAGGACCGGTTCGGCGGCAGCGGCGACCTCAACGGCGACCGGGTGACCGCCCAGGGGTTCCCGAACACCCCACGTGCCGCCAACGGCGTCCCCGCCGCCCAGTGTAACGGCGACGACACCTGGATCTTCGCCGGCACCAACGGCGACGACCGGGCGGTGATCTGCCAGGTCGGTGAGCGGGGTGACTACTACTACCGCGGCTACTACAACGAGGGTGCCGCCGAGCACGACATCGACATGGACCGCGTCGGCAGCGGGTACTGGGTGACCGAGAAGGTCGGGTCGCTGCGCATCGAGATCACCTCCGACGGCGTCCAGGTGCTGCGGGAGGACGGCAGTGAGCGCTCCGGGCGCGACTTCACCTGGAGCGCGGACAACTCATGACGGTTCCCGACGGACAAGCCCAGCTCGCCGAGCTTCTCGAGGAGAAGCACAACCTCTCCCAGCTCAGCCTCATCGGCCATGGCGGGATGGGGCACGTCTACCGGGCTTTCGACAATGCGCTGCACCGGTGGGTCGCGGTGAAGGTGATCCGTCCGGAAGCGGTCTCCACCGACGACGCCTTCAAGCGGTTCGCCGCCGAGATGCGCACCCTGGCCGGCATCCGGCATTCCGCGGTGATGAACATCCACTATTCCGGACGCAGCAGCGACGCCGACGGCTCGTCGACCTACTTCGTCATGGACTACGTGCCCGGCGGTGACCTGGAGAAGGCGATCACCGACCGACGGGCCAGCGAAAACCGCTTCACCGTCGCCGAGGTGGACTCTGTCCTGCGGCCGGTGGCGCAGGCACTGGACTACCTGCACCACCGGCAGTCCCCGGTGATCCACCGCGATCTCAAGCCGGCGAATATCCTGCTGCCGGAGGACCCGGGGACCACCTCGGTGCTCACCGACTTCGGTATCAGCATCGCCGGTGAGGACACCCGGATGACCTCCACCGGACTGGTGATCGGCACCGAGAAGTACATGGCGCCGGAGATTTTCTCGGTGGCCAGCACCTGGGGTGCGCACAAGGTCGACTACAGTCCGGCGACCGACCGTTACGCCCTGGCGCTGATCGCCGTGGAGATGCTCACCCTCACAGCCTTCCGCGACACGATGAGCCAGCGGGCCTGGCGGGGTGAGCGGACCCTGCCGGCGTTGACCGTCGGCAACCTGGCGACGCAGGACGCACAGGTCCCCGGTGTGGCCGAGCGGGTCACCGAGGTCTTCGGCGTCGCCCTGAACAATGATCCGGGCAGCCGGTACACCAGCGCGGTCGCCTTCCTGGATGCCCTGGTTGCAGCGGTGTCCCCGGCGGGCCCGCCGGCGCAGCACACCGCGGCGGCCCCGCGTCCGACAGTGCAGCAGACCAGGGTGGCGCCGGTGTCACCGCCGCAGCGTCCGACACCACAGGCGCCACCGGCACAGTCGCGGCGTCGTACCGGACGCAGCGTCGGCATCCTGGTCACCATCGTCCTGCTGATCGCCGGTACCGGGCTGCTGGGCGTGCTCGGTTACCAGCAGGTGCTGTACCCGGGGTGGGACTCCCGGGACGCCAGGATGGTCGAGGCGTTCCCCGATCTCCTGCCGGAGCGACAGAAGCAGGACGGCTGGCGGTCGATGAGCTGTTCGGGGCGCGAACCGTCCGGCGACGAGACTGCCCGGGTGGTCTGCGCGGATTCCTCGCTGACGATGGTGGTCGTGGACTTCGGCGACAGTGACACGCGGGCCCGTTACGTCTCAGGTGAGGGCACGCCGATGGACTACAACGGTTGTGTCATCGATGTCGAGACCGACGGCGACAACATCATGGTCTTTCCCTGGGACAGCGACAAGACCCGCTACGCGATGATCCTGGCCGGCCTTGACGTTGATACGGCGGACGAGCCCACTGATGTGGTGCAGAACATGCCGGTCTGCTGATACACCGGCATTCCCCGGTTTGGCATTCTCCGGTTTGTCCCCATGTGCAGCGGCCCTCGAATGTATTAAGGTGCCGGTGAGTCCATCTCACACAAAACCACACCGATTCACCAATACGAGCCACCAACTACGAGGGATGCACCAATGGCCAACTACGACCTGTACACCGAACTCCACCTCGACAAGGACATGCCGCCGAGCGGCATCTCCGAGATCCTGGCGGGACGCATCGCCGATCTGAGGACTCAGGGGTACAGGCCGGAGTCACCGGAGATGGACCAGTTGGAGACCGCCCAGGCCATCCTCGGTGACCCGTACAAGCGCGACATCTACGAGGCCGCGCTCTACAACGGGCCGGACGACGTGGTCAACATCCGCTGGCTCCATGACCTCGCCGACGCCAAGACCCCGGTGTCCACGGTGAGCGAGCAGGTGTCTGCGGAGCCCGTGGAACCAGAGGGACGGGTGGACTCCGGGGCAGCGGACAGCGTAGGACGCCACGGTGCCGGCTACGGTGCTGGTTACGGGGTCGGCCCCGACACTGGTTATGAGGCGACGCCGGTCGCGTCGGAGACTCCCTCCGCCGCTCCGACACGTCAGCAGGCTTACCCGGGGTACGAACCGCTGACCTCGGAAGGCCCCTCTGCTCCGGACACGGACGCGGATGCTGACGCTGATGAGCCGTCGTCGAGCACGACCTCGATCATCTCCCCGGTGCCGGACGATGCCGATGGTTCTGCTGACTCTGCGGATTCTGCGGGGTCCTATGACCCCGCTTTCTCGGCCGCCCCGATCCCCGACAATGGGACGCCTGAGGCTGAGGGTGGGGCAGTGGCGGCAGACAGCGATAACGCTGCTGACGCCACTGACGCCACGGACTCTGCTGCCGAGGCAGGCGAGGCAGAGCAATCCGATGCGGCTGAGGCAGTGGTTCCCGCTGGTGGCCGTGGTTCCACCTCGAGCGCCTGGTTGGCCGCGGCTCCGGCGGCAGCTCCGAACTACTCCGCACCACACCAGGAGTCGGCCGGAGGTTTCGGCCAGTCGTCGCAGAAGTCCGGCGGAGCAGGACTCGACACCAGCAAGTGGGCGCTCAACGGCCGCCGACGCAGTGAATCCAAGGTCTACGTCGCGATCCTCGCGGTGCTTGCCCTGAGCATGCTCTACCCGCTGATCGCCACCATGGCCGCCTCCGACACCTCGATGGCACTGTTCCGGGCGACGCTGTTCACCCTCGCCTTCACCGTTGCAGTGGTCAGTGTCAACGAGGTCATCTGGGGCGTCCGGAAGATCGTCGCCCCCGATGCGCCGGCCCCGGTCGACGCTGCCGGTGCATCGGCTACTCCGGCCGCCGACGAGGAGGTCAGGGATTCGACGGTGTAGCTGCTCGAGTGAACAGAATTAACGGCCGGGAACCAGGGGTTCCCGGCCGTTTGTGCTGGCCACGGGGTTGATCGGCAATGTCGCCGCGCGGGGCGGTTGCTGCGAGATACTTCAGTGGAAGATAGGATTATGCGCAACTGACGTTTGCGAGAGAGACACCGGAAGGTCGTTGAGGCAATGAACAACAGCTCCTGGGGTAACGGGAACAACTGGGGTGGGGATCCTGACAGGCAGGGTCGGCCGCAGGGTCAGGAGCCGTGGCAGGGCGGGGCGTACCCGCCCGGTCAACCCGGATACCAGCAGCAGGGTTACCCGGGGCAGCAGGGCTACCCGTACCCGCAGGGCTACCCCGGGCAGCCAAATGAGCAGGACCAGAAGAAGTCGAACACCGGTGTCATCGTCAGTGTGATCGCCGCACTGGTGGTCCTGATCGGTGCTGGTGGTGCCGGACTGTGGTTCCTCACCAAGGACGACTCCGATGCCGACGACTCCTCCGATTCCGTCGCCTTCGTCCCCAGCGAGTCGGAGGACCGGGACACCGGCGATGACGACACCGATGTAGGCCGCAGTGGTCTGGAGGACCGTCTGCTCGACGAGGACACCTCGTCGGATGATACGGGCGAATCCTCCGGTCTACCGTCGAACCTGAAGTACCCGGGCTTCGAGAACAGTGACGCCCTGTGCGATGGCGATGACACGTGGGTGTACGCCGGGACTGGCGGCGGATCGGACGCAGTGGTCTGCCTCGACGAGGCGGACGACAGCTACTACATGCGGGCAGATTTTGAGAGTGGAACGGCCCAGGGGCCGGTTGATGAAGATGCCTGGTTCGACATCGACGAGGGTGTCTATACCGTCGACGTCGACGGCGGGACCATCGAGGTTCTCGGCGGCCTCATCTATTTTTCGGACTCCGACGGGGACACCGAGACCCTCGCCCACTTCGACACCTACTACGTGTCCGACGGGGATGACCGGTGGCGCGAGGGAAGCTAACTAGAACTTGGTGAAACGCTCGGTCAACTTGGTCTCCAGCTGACCCCAGCCCTCGGATTCCTCGTCGAAGGGGGCGCTCGGGGTGCCCTGCGACGGGGAGCCGAGGATGTAGGCGATGTAGTCCTGCAGACGCGGGTAGGCCAGCAGAACCTTGTTCACCCCGTCATCCTTCGCCCAGTCGGCGGCGTCGGCAAGCAACTCATAGGCCCGGGAGAGCTGGTCGGTGTCCACCGAATCGATACCGGTGGAGATGTCGTCGCGCAGTCCGGTGAAGCCGTAGACGTTGGACTGGTGCACGGTCACCTCCAGCTCACCGGCGTTGGCGAGGGTGACCAGGTCGCCCCAGGTCTCCATCTCCGCCAGGTCGTGGTCCTTCGCGTCGATCATCCAGCGGACCATGGACCGCGATGACGGGAAGGTGTGGATCTCGCCGAGCCGTCCGAGGAACACCGGCTGACGGTCACCGATGTAGCACCGCAGCGTGTAGACGGTGGTGCCGTCGATGGTGATGCGGATCGGGTCGATGCCGGCAGTTCCCCAGGGCGTGGAGTCGTAGGGGTCGGCATCGTCTGCATCGGCACCGGACGCAGCGTCTGAGTCTGAGTCGGAGCCGGAGTCCTTGCCGGCTTCCCTCCCGGAACCGTTGTCGTCGGTGTTCTTCGACGCCTCTGCCGCAGCTTCCGCAGCGTCCTGCTCAGCCTTCGCGACTGCGTCGATGCGTTCCTGGGCGGCGGCCACCGCATCGGCGTCCACCTCCGGGGTGACGATGTTCTCGTCGACAGCATCGACCAGGTCAGCCCAGTTGTCCACCACGGTGTAGCCGATGCTGGACCACTCGTTCAGCCCGTTCTCCCCCGCGTAGTGGTCGGGTCCACGGGACACGTTCGCCAGCAGGGAGTAGGCATGGAACCACCGGTTGACACGCTGGATACCGCAGACGGTGCCGAAGGAGCGCAGCACCTTGAAGGCGTTGGAGACCGTCCGGGTGTTCTCGAAGGACGCCCGGCCGGCGAGGTTGTTCGGCAGCTCGACGAAACTGACCTTCCCCGCGGCCTTCGGGGTTACCTTGGACTCGGCCCCCTCGAGGAAAGCCTGCCACCGCGGGTGGTCGACCAGGTCGTGGTTGCTGCTGGACTCGATATGGGCGAGGAGTTCAGCGGGGGAGGAGAAGCCGAAGACACCGGTGTCGTCACCGAGAAACGCCTGCCACTCCTCACCCCGGGAGACCCACCCTGGGGCCCACAGCGTGTAGAACGTGCCGGCGGTAGTCTCGAGTTCGAGGGTGACGATTCCGTTGTCTGCCATGACCGACGATTCTAGCCGTACGGTGCCCGTTGGTCGATGACCGGATCGCCGTTGTGTGTCACTGCTCACCAGCGGGCTCGTGGGTGAACAATTCGGCGGTGAGAACCGGCGGCACAGTGGGTGGCGGATCGCCGAGAAACTGCTGGACGTTGTACTCGGCGACTGGTGGGGCGGAGGTGATCCGGGCCAGGCCGGAGCGGCGGATGCCAGGGGACATGTCGAGGTTCTCCTCGTCGGATTCGGGGCCGGTATTCGGGGCCGGATTCGGGGTCGGTATTCGGCAGTGCCCGGAGTCAGCCGGTGGGGCGGTAGAAGCCGAGGAAGTTCATGCCGATGTTGTCGGTACGGATCGAGCTGATCTGGACCGGATCTCCGGCCTCGATCATCTGTCCATCCCCGGTGACCATGGCGACATGGCCGTCCCACACGACCAGGTCCCCGGGGGCGAGCTGGTCGGCAGGTACCTGGGTGCCCACGGCCTGTTGGTCGGCGGTGCGGGGGATGTCCACCCCGGCCTGGCCGTAGGCCCACTGGGTGAGTCCGCTGCAGTCAAGGCCCACCCCGGGCGTGGTCCCGCCCCACGCATACGGCGTGCCCAGGGCACTGGTGGCAGCGGTGACCGCGGCGGCGGCCTCCGGGGTCGGGGCGCCGATGACCTCGGTGGCGCTGTCGCTGGCGGTGCCGGTGTCGCTGACCTGCTGTGCGATGGATCCCGACGCTGGCCCGGAGTCTGGCCCTGCGTCCGGTATCAGGGACAGTGCCGACGGTGAACCGGGGAGCGGCGGAGGGGCAGGAAGCGCCGCCCCGATTTGTTCGACCCGCCCGGTCAACCCACCGAGCTCGGCACCCAGGGCGTCCAGCCGGGCATGTGCCCGGACCAGGTGGCCACCGGCGATCTGGACGGCCACCGCCGGAGTTGCCGGGGAGAACGGGGCGGCCGCCACGGCGGGCACCAGGTCACGTAGGCAGTCGGCGGCGATACCGGCGATGTCGGCCGCCGCCCGTTCCACCGCCACCGTCGCCTCGGCAGCCACCTCCTCCAGTTCACCGGACTGGGACAACAGGGCAGCAGCGTTGCGTCCGGCATCACCCAGCGCCCCGACGGCGGCGGTGCCGGCCGAGCCACGCAGGGCGGTGTCCACCAAGGTCGGGGCATTGTCGATGAGCAGTCCGGTCAGCTCCGCCTGATCGGCGGACAACAGCGCGGTCAGCGGATGGCTCCCCGGTGATGCGGCGGTGGGCGCCAGGGCACGGACCGGTTCAAGCAGTGCAAGGAGATCGGTCATCACAGGGCCCCGGTGCCCATGCCGGCGAAGCGTGCTGCCGCGGCGTCCTCACCACGACGCAGTGCGGTAGCGGTGCTGGACAAGGACTCGGCGCTGGAGCGGTAGAAGCCACTGAACCCGGACATCACCGTGGCCTGTTCGCCACGAACCCGGGCCATGGCGGCGGTGAAAGCGGCCGCCTGCGGAACCGGGGCGAGAAGGGTGGCGGGTTCACCGGACGCACCGGGGCCACCGGAGCCACCAGGCCCACCGGGGCCGGTCGGGGCGCCGAGCCGGTCGGCGATTCCGGCGAGGTGGGTGGCGGCGGAGGCCAGGGACTCCGGGTCAGCAGTGAGCATGCCACACTGCTGTGGCTGGGGAGATGCAGTAGTCGGTGTCATGCCCGGAGAGACGCCACGGCAGGCCCTGAAGGTTCCCCGAGGTTCCCTGAGGTTCCCCGACAAGCGCGAACGTAGGGGATTGCCCCGGCGTCGACTACCGTGGAGAGCCATGGAGATCATCGAAGTCGACCACCCGCTCGCAGCGTCCCGCCTGACCATCATGCGCGATGCCCGCACCGACAACGTCGCATTCCGGACAGCCCTGGCGGACCTGGGAGCCATGCTGGTCTACGAGGCCGCCAGGGACCTCCCGGTGGAGGAGTTTTCCGTGGAGACCCCCGTCGCCACGGCCACCGGCCACCGGCTGACGAACCCGCCGATCATCGTGCCGATCATCCGTGCCGGGCTGGGGATGATCGACCCCGCCTTGTCGATGATCCCGGACGCACAGGTCGGCTTCCTGGGGATGGCCCGTGACGAGGAGACCCACGAGCCGGTCCCGTATCTTGAGGCGTTGCCGGAGGACCTGACCGGACGCACCGTCTTCCTCGTCGACCCGATGCTCGCCACCGGCGGCTCGCTGCTGCACGCACTGCGCCTGCTGTCGGCCCGCGGGGCGACCGACATCATCGTGGTGTGCATGGTCTCGGCTGTGCCCGGCGTGGAGACGGTGCGTGACTCCGGTTACCCGGTGGCGCGCCTGGTCACCGCCACCATCGACCCCGAGTTGGACGAGGCGGCCTACATCGTCCCCGGCCTCGGCGACGCCGGCGACCGGCTGTACGGTCCGCGCAACATCGACCTCGACGGGCTCTGACGGGTTCTGATCCTGCCGCGTCAGCGGTAGTTGTTCGGGTTGCGCAGGGAGATGGTGGACTCACCTTCGTACGTGTCGTCGTCGGCCTCGATCTCGACGACGATGGTCAGATCGACCTCCTGGCCCTGGGCGGGCAGCGGACTGCGGTCGAACCATTCGTAGGCGTCGGAGCTTTCACCTTCGCTGATGGAGCTCTCGCAGTCCTGGGTACGGTACTGGGCGATCTCGGTGCCGTCCTCGCTGGTGTAGGTGACCTTGGTCGAGCAGTTACGCAGCTCCTCGGAGGGCGACCACCCCACGCTGGGCAGCTTGGTCAGGCTGTCGCGTTCCGAGTAGTCGGCGGTCATTTCGTAGGTGGTCTGGCCGGTCTTGATGATGGTGTTCGAGTAGCTGGACTTGTCCGGTGCGGTGACCGAGATCTCGACGTCCCCGGAGGAGGACGGTTCGACTGCCTTGTCGTCTGCATCGTTGTCATCGTCATCGGCGTCGTCATCTGCGTCGGCGGACTCAGACGCAGACTCAGCGGCCGATGCGGACGCTGAGGTGGTGTCGTCCTGCTCCACGGCGGTCTCCTGCTCGGTGAAGACGGGGTCGGTGCCGGTGTCGGTGGAGTCGTCACCGTCGTCACCGCAGGCGGTCAGTGCCAGGGCGGTGGACAGGGCGGCGGCGACGGCGAGGGAACGGGCGGCGGGACGAATCATGGTGGGAACCTCATGAAGGATGGTTTGGCTATGACGGGGGTTACTGTAACCCATGCCACGCACACCAAAGGCGGAGTTCGGGGAGAACTCCTCGTGAGAACTTCTCAGGAGAACTCCCGGATGCCCTGTGAACTCGCTCAGTCCGTCAGTGAGCGGACCTGCGCCACCAGTGACGACAGGGCGTCCTCCACCGTGGTGGCATCAGCACCGGCACCGGCGGCGACCTGCAGGTAGAACTTCGCCTTCGGCTCCGTGCCGGACGGCCTGGCGATCAGCCGGTGCTCCAACCCGTCGGTGGACCACCGCAGCCGGAGCCCGGAGGAGATGTCCTCGACCTCGGAACCGGCGAACTCCGCCGGCGGCCGGGCAGCCCACCCCGCCACCAGGTCCGTCGCTGCGGCAGGGGAGTCACACCGCACCGACACCTGGGCGGTGCGCACGACCCCGTAGGTGTCGTCGACGCGGTGCAGCTGCTCGAGCAGGCTGGTGCCCTGTGCCTTGAGTTCCGCGGCCCATGTCGCGGCGACCAGCGCGGTGGCGATGCCGTCTTTGTCCGCCACGATCGAGGGGAAGGGACACGTCCCGATCGCCTCCTCGTAGGCGAAGGCCAGTTCACCAGGGGCATCGTCGGCGGCGCGGGCAAGGTTCTTGAAACCGGTCGCGGTCTCCCGGTAATCCCAGCCGCGCGCGTCGGCGATGCGGCCGAGCAGACTGGAGGACACCACCGTCGTCGCCACGACCGGGGCGGGGGACTCCGCGCCCGGGGCATGCTCATTGACGACGCGGGTGGCCAGGAGCGGGCCCGTCTCGTCGCCGCGCAGCATCCGGAAGCCCTGCGGGGCGCGCGGGTCCGGGATGCCGAGCATGCACCGGTCAGCGTCCGGATCCAGGGCGATCAGCAGGTCAGGACGCTCTGCTGCGTCCCCGGCCGCGGTAGCGGTGTCGATCAGCAGGTCCGTGGCACCGGGCTCCTCCGGATTCGGGAAGTCGACCGTGGGGAACTCCGGGTCCGGCCAGCGCTGCGCGACGACCGTCGACGGCCGACGGAAACCTGCCTTGCGGAAGGTCTCCTCCAGGGCGTAGCCGCCGACCCCGTGCAAGGCGGTGTAGACCACGTGCAGGTCACGACGGGCGGCGAGGACGTGGCCGTCACCGGAGGCCAGCGGTGCGGTGACCGCCGAGACATAGCCCTCCACCGCGCCGAGGTCCAGGGACACCGTCGTGGACCGGGGCACCTCCGCGGCGGGCGGCTGGGCGGCGATGAGCGCCTCGATCTCCCGGTCGGCAGGACTGACCAGCTGGGAACCTCCGGCGAGGTAGAGCTTGTAGCCGTTGTCGGTGCGGGGGTTGTGGCTGGCGGTGATCTGCACCCCGGCGTCCAGGCCACGGTGGCGCACCACCCACGCCAGCACCGGCGTGGGGGCCGGGTGGGCGATGAGCGTGACGTCGAAGCCGGCACCGGCGAAGGTCTCCGCCGCAGCCCGGGCCATCGCGTGCGAACCGTAGCGGGAGTCGTAGCCGACGGCGACGCTCAACTGACCGTCATGATCACCCTCATGATCGCAGTTCTTCGTCAGCCAGTCGGCGATTCCACCGGTGGCGCGGGTGACCGTGGATACGTTCATCTTGTCCTCGCCCGGGCCGAAAGGGGCCCGCAGGCCGGCTGTCCCGAAACTCAACTGGATGCTCATGCCTGCTCCTTGGTGGTGTCGGTGGTGGTGTCGCTGGTGGTGTCGGTGTTCATCTCGGTGATCAGTTCACCGAGCAGGGTGCCCATGTCCGTTGCCGCCGCGGCTCCGGCGGCCAGGACCTCCTCGTGGTTCAACGGCTCACCGGTGATCCCGGCGGCCAGGTTCGTCACCAGGGAGATCCCGAGCACCTCGACGCCGGCGGCGCGGGCGGCGATCGTCTCGTAGACCGTTGACATGCCGACCAGCCCCGCCCCCATGGTGCGCAGCATGTGGATCTCCGCCGGGGTCTCGTACTGCGGTCCCGGCATCATCGCGTACACCGCCTCGCGCATCCCCGGACGCAGGCGTCCGACCATGTGGCGCAACCTCGGCGAGTAGGCGTCCACCAGGTTCACGAAATCGGCGCCGACCAGCGGGGTGCGCGCGGTCATGTTCAGGTGGTCGCTGATCAGCACCGGCTCGCCGACGCTCATGCCCTCGGCCAGCCCGCCGGCGGCATTGGTCAGCACCACCGTGGATACCCCGGCGGCCGCGGCGGTGCGGACCGCATGCGCGGTCCGCCACAGGGCGTGGCCCTCGTAGGCGTGGGTGCGTCCCAACAGGACGAGGACATTCAGCCCACCGATCCGCAGACTCCGGACCGTCCCGCCGTGGCCCTCGGCGGTCGGGGGAAGGAAACCGGGCAGGTCCGACATGGGGAACTCAGTGAACTCCGTCAGGCCGTCCGGCCCGTCTGCCCCTTTCACCCCGTCCCTAGAACACAGGACATCGGCGGCAGGACGCCACCCCGAGCCCAGGACAACAGCCACGTCATGGTGGTCACGTCCGGTGCGTTCAGCCAGTTCGGCGGCAGCGCGGTCCGCCAGTTCCGCCACGGAAAAGTCAGCGTCAGTCATGGTTCCCAGCATAGGCCAGCGAGGGTGGCGGGCTGGCCGAACCCGTCAGGGTGGGAGCGGGACAGGCACCGGGGTAGGAGTCTGGGGCACAAGGTGGCTAGTATGAACTGGCAATGAACTGCATGGTCTAGATGGTGAGGAGCACCGCCCACAGTGAGCACTCTCGGTTCCGCCGACACCGGCCCGGTGGCTGACGCCGTCGCGTCCTGGATCGTCGACAACCACGACCGGGTCATCGGCTGGCGGCGCTACCTGCATTCCCACCCCGAACTGTCCCACAAGGAGTTCGGGACCACCGAGTTCCTCGTCGAGACCCTCACCGAGGCCGGCCTGGAGCCGGTGCGGCTGCCGGGTACCGGCGTGATCGTCGACATCGGTGAACCCGACCCGGCCACCCCCTTGATCGCCTTCCGCGCCGACATCGACGCCCTGCCGCTGACCGAGGTCACCGGACTGGACTTCGCCTCCACCACCCCCGGGGTGATGCACGCCTGCGGTCACGACATCCACACCACCGTGGTGCTCGGCCTGGCTTGCGCGCTGGCCGACCTGCACCGTGACGGTGGGCTGGACCAGCGCGTCCGGTGTATCTTCCAGCCCGCCGAGGAGGTGCTCGACGGCGGTGCCACCGATGTCATCCGCGCCGGTGCCCTCGACGGGGTCAGCCACATCTTCGCCGTGCACGCCGAGCCCAAGCTGCGGGCCGGCCAGATCGGTGTGAAGACCGGGGCGATCACCTCGGCCACCGATGTCGTGGAACTGGTGGTGCGCGGGCCCGGTGGTCACACCAGCCGTCCGCACCTCACCGCCGACGTGATCTTCGCGGTCGGCCAGCTGATCACCCAGCTGCCCGGTCTCCTGTCCCGCCGGGTCGATCCGCGTACCGGTACCGTGCTGACCTTCGGTGCGGTCAACGGCGGCTCCGCCTTCAACGCCATCCCGCAGCAGGCCACGCTGCTGGGTACCTTGCGTACCGGCAGCCCCACGGTATGGCGCACGCTGGACACGCTGTTCCCGGAGCTGGTGGAGCAGGTCCTCGCGCCTACCGGTGCCACGGCCGAGATTCGCTACACCAAGGGTGTTCCGCCGGTGACCAACGACGACGCCTGTACCGCGCTCATGGCCCAGGCCGTCAAGGACGTGGACCCCTACGCACTGCAGGAGGCCCCGCAGTCCTCCGGCGGCGAGGACTTCAGCTGGTACCTGGAGCACGTCCCCGGTGCCATGGCCCGGCTGGGTGCCTGGACCGGCGAGGGGGAGAAGCCAGACCTGCACCAGCCGAATATCGTGCTGGACGAGGCCTGCATCCCGGTGGGCGTGCGGCTGTTCGCCGGAGTGGTGGAGCAGTTCGGACGCGTCGAGGCCGACGCGTTGCAGATCTAGTAACGCGGCGCTGGTTCTACGGCGCTGCCGCTCGACTCAGTCGTCGTCGGACTTACTGTGCTTGCCACTGCCGCCGCGGCCACCGCGGTTGGTGAACATGTTGCCGGCGCCCTTCACCGCACGCTGTGCCAGGTCCCAGGCCTCCGTGCCCATCTCCGACTGTTTCTGCCGACGTTGTGCCTTACGCTCCTCGTTCGCGATCTGCTCGGCATGCGCCTTCTCCTCCAGCTCCAGCTGATGCTCACGGCGTAGTTGCTTGACCCGCGCACGCTCCAAGGCCTCGGGGGAGGGGGCGTGCCAGGACTCGGGGCCGATCTTGACCACGTACAACAGGATCGCCACCGCCGGGATGATGAGCAGCAACAGCGGGCCCGCCACCGAGGAGCTGAATATCCCGGCCCCGGCGATCGCCGCGATGGTGGTCAGCCCCATGATTCCGGCCCGCGGGCGGGCACCTCGGCGGTGCTGCTCGGCCAGTTCCTGGGCGGAGTAGACCGCCAGCTCCGTGCTGGTCCCACCGGTGTTGCCGGACAGTCGCGCCTGTTGGTCGGGCAGGGTGGGCAGATCGATGAACAGGACGTCCAACTGGTCGCGGGTGGTTGCCGCCGCGGCGTCCCGGCAGCGGTCGTCGTATTCGGTCAGCGTGATCCTGCCGTCGGCGAAGTGCACGGCCAACAGAGACAGCGCGCCCTCGCGCTCGGCGTCGCCGACCCGGACGCCCGGGGTGGACGCCGCGGAGGACGACGCGGAGGACGACGGGGTGGACGAGGCGGCGGAGCTACGGGACGACTCGGGGTGCGACGTAGAGAAGTCCCTGTGCTTGGAGGGATCGTAGGGGACGCGTGCCATGCCCCCAGTCTAGAGCACGGCTCGGACAGCACTGCGCTCCAAGCGGCTTCTCAGGCCCAGTCGAGCGTCCGACCGACCGCCTTGTTCCACAGGGCGAAGGCGGTGTCACGGTCGGCGGCGGCGACATCCGGCAGGTAGCTGTGCTCCTCCTGCCACAGGGCGCGGATCTCCTCGACCCCGGAGAAGAACCCCACCGCCAGTCCGGCGGCGTAGGCCGCACCCAACGCCGTGGTCTCGGTGACCTTCGGCACGGTGACCGGCACACCCAGCTGGTCGGACTGGAACTGCATCAGCAGCGAGTTGACCACCATGCCACCGTCGGCGCGCAGTCGGGTCAGCGGCACCCCGGTGTCGGCGTTCATCGCCTCGACGACCTCCCGGGTCTGGAAGGCGGTCGCCTCCAGCGCAGCACGCGCGATATGCGCCTTGGTGACGTAGCGGGTCAGCCCGGCGATCACGCCACGGGCCTCCGGCTCCCACCGGGGTGCGAGCAGACCGGAGAACGCCGGGACGACCACGCATCCACCGTTGTCCTCCACACTGCGGGCCAGGGCTTCGATCTGTGAGGAGTCGTCGATCAGCCCGAGGTTGTCGCGCAGCCACTGCACCAGCGAGCCGGTGACCGCCACCGAGCCCTCGACGGCGTACACCGCCGGCTCATCGCCCAACCGGTAGGCGATGGTGGTGATCAGTCCGTGCTCCGAAGGCTTGGGTTCGGTGCCGGTGTTCATCAGCAGGAAGTTCCCGGTGCCGTAGGTGCACTTCGCCTCGCCGGGTTCGGTACAGGCCTGGCCGAAGGTGGCGGCCTGTTGGTCGCCGAGGATGCCGGCGATCGGCACCCCGTGCACCGGCCCGGACCGCTCCACCTTGCCGAGAACCTCCGAGGAACTGACGATCTCGGGCAGCAGCGACATCGGCACACCCATCGCCTCGCACAGCTCCGGGTCCCACTGCTGGGTCCGCAGGTCCATCAGCATCGTGCGGGAGGCATTGGTGACGTCGGTGACGTGCCGGGCCTGGCCCCGCCGACCACCCGACGGTCCCCGTCCCCGACGGGAACTACGGGTCAGTTCCCACACCACCCAGGTGTCCATGGTGCCGAAGGCCAGTTCACCGCGCTCGGCGCGCTCGCGCACCCCCTCGACGTTGTCGAGGATCCAGCGGATCTTCGGCCCGGCGAAGTAGGTCGACACAGGCAGTCCGGTGCGCTTACGGAACATGTCGCCGTGCTCGGCGTCGAGCTGCTCACAGAACTCACCGGTGCGGGTGTCCTGCCAGACGATGGCGTTGTACACCGGCTCGCCGGTGTCCCGGTCCCAGATCACCGTGGTCTCGCGCTGGTTGGTGATCCCAAGTGCGGCGATGTCCTCGGTACCGATGTCCGCCCGGGCGACACAGTCTCCGATGACCCGTCGGGTGTTGCGACGGATCTCCTCGGGGTCATGCTCCACCCACCCCGGCTGGGTGAAGATCTGCCGGTGCTCCAGCTGACTGGACTCGGTGATCGCCCCGGACGCGTCGAAGACGATCGCTCGGGAAGACGTGGTGCCCTGGTCGACGGCCAGGACGTAGCCCTGGTCGCGGCGCCGGTGCCAGGGCTGTCCGGTGGGGCGGAAGAGGTGGCTCAGGCGGTCGACCATGGTGGGGGACTCCCTTTGACTCTGCTAGCTAGGGTCAGACGATCTTCAGCATCGGCTGGGACTTGGTGACACCGTCGCCGGCGGCAACGGCCAGGTCGGCCACGGTACCGGCCTTGTGAGCCTTCACTGAGTTCTCCATCTTCATCGCCTCGATGACCAGCAGCGGGTCACCCTCGGCGACCTCGGCTCCCTCGGTGACCAACACGGTCACCACGGTGCCCTGCATCGGTGCCACGGCCGTGTCACCGGAGACCTTGACCTCGCGGCGTCCCGACGAACGCCGACCGCTGCGGCTGCGCCCTGCCCCGGTGCCGACCAGGTCACCCGGGACGGTGACCTCCACCCGGCGACCGTCGACCTCCACCGCGATACGCCGCGGCGGCACTGCAGCACCAGCGGCGTCGGCACCGGCACCGGCGACACCGTCGGACGGGTCCGTCCACGGCTCCAACTGGTTGTCCCACTCCTCCTCGATCCACCGGGTGTAGACCTCCAGCGAGTCACCGGTGAAGGCCGGCTCATCGAGGACGGCACGGTGGAAGGGGATCACGGTGGGCAGGCCCTCGACGACGTACTCGTCCAGGGCGCGACGGGCGCGGGCCAACACCTGGTCCCGGTCTTCGCCGGTGACGATGAGCTTGGCGAGCATCGAGTCGAACTGACCGCCGATCACGGTGCCGGCCTCTGTACCGGAATCCACGCGCACACCCGGGCCGGCCGGCTCGCGGTAGGCGGTGACGGTGCCGGGGTGGGGCATGAAGTTCGCCGCGGCGTCCTCCCCGTTGATCCGGAACTCGATGGAGTGGCCGCGGATCTCCGGGTCGGTGGTGCGGGAGAGCTCGAGACCCTCGGCGATGCGGAACTGCTCACGCACCAGGTCCCAGCCGCTGACCTCCTCGGTCACCGGATGCTCGACCTGCAGGCGGGTGTTGACCTCGAGGAAGGAGATCAGGCCGTCCGACCCGACGAGGTACTCCACGGTACCGGCACCGTGGTAGCCGGCCTCCCGCATGATCGCCTTGGCCGACTCGCGCAGGCGGGCGTCCTGATCTTCGGTGAGGAACGGCGCGGGGGCCTCCTCGACCAGCTTCTGGAAACGACGCTGTAGCGAGCAGTCCCGGGTGGAGGGGACCACGTAATTGCCGTGGGTGTCTGCGAGTACCTGGCACTCCACGTGGCGGGCCCGGTCGAGGTACCGCTCCACGAAGCACTCGCCACGACCGAAAGCTTTCTCGGCCTCACGGGTCGCGGAGGCGAAGAGCTCGGGGATCTCCTCGATGGTGTGGGCGACCTTCATACCGCGTCCGCCACCGCCGAAGGCGGCCTTCACCGCGACGGGCAGGCCGTGCTCTTCGGCGAAGGCGATGATCTCCTCGGCGTCGGCGACCGGCTCAGGGGTGCCCGGCACCATCGGGGCGTCGACCTTCTCCGCGTAGTGGCGTGCGGTGACCTTGTCACCCAGCTCACGGATCGCCGAGGGCGGTGGGCCGATCCAGGTCAGTCCGGCGTCGATGACGGCCTGGGCGAAGTCGGCGTTCTCGGAGAGGAATCCGTAGCCCGGGTGCACCGCATCGGCCCCGGAGCGCGTCGCGGCGTCGATGACCTTGGCGATGTCGAGGTAGGAGTCGGCGGAGGTGGTGCCGCCGAGGGCGAAGGCCTCGTCCGCCATCCGCACGAAGGGGGCGGTGGCGTCCGGCTCGGCGTAGACGGCCACCGAGGCGATACCCTCGTCGCGGGCAGCCCGGATGACCCGGACGGCGATCTCGCCACGGTTCGCGACGAGCACCTTCGACAATTTCCGGACCTCTACCGGCACATCCACTCCTCGTTATCTTTCATCTGCAGTCAGAAGCAAAACACTGACGTTACTATTCCACAGCGACTGTTCCAACACAGGTGTTGCGTGGTGTCAGGCACCGGTGTCGATCGGCATACGGACCATGTTTCCCCACTCCAGCCAGGAACCGTCGTAGGCGCGCACATTCCCCCACCCCAGAAGGTGGTGCAGAACGAACCACAGGTGGGACGCCCGGGCACCCGAGTGGCAGTAGGGCACCGTGGTGACCGCCGGATCCAGGGAGGAGAAGGTCTCCTCCAGTTGGGGCCGGGACTGGAACCGGTGGTTGGGCAGCAGCGCCGCCCGCGGCGGGAAGTTCACCGCACCGGGAATATGACCGGTGCGGCTGGTGGCCTCCGCCGGGGCGACGCCGATGAAGTCCTCGGCGTCCCGCATGTCGACCAGCTGGAGCCGGTCGGAGAGGTTGGCGCGGATCTCGTCGACGAAGATGCGGTGGTTGGTGTCGTCCCGCTCGACGACCGGGTAGCCGGTGGTGGGGGACGGCGGGGCATCGTAGGACGTCTCGCGTTCGTCCTGCATCCAGGCGTCACGGCCACCGTCGAGCAGCCGGACGTCCGGATGCCCGAAAAGCTCGAACACCCACAGGGTGTAGGTGGCCCACAGGTTCGAGTCGTTGCCGTACACCACCACGGTGTCGTCCCGGGTGATGCCCTTGCTGTCCATCAGTGCGGCGAAGGCCTCACCGTCGAGGAAGTCGCGGGTCACCGGATCGCCGAGGTCCTCGTGCAGGTCGATTCGGATGGCGGTGGGCAGGTGGCCGATGTTGTAGAGGATCGGATCGGAGTCCGACTCCACCACCTTCAGCCCTGGGCCTCCCAGCTTCGCGCCGAGCCAGGAGCTGGTGACCAGCTTCTCCGGGTGGGCGTACTGGTGCAGCTGCGGGTTGGGGTCACGTTCGATTCCCACGGGTGAGGGCACCGCCTTTCATGTCGATACCTTGTAGTGTAACCGCCCCGGCGGTGTGGCTCATGCTCGTTCGGGGTTTTTGGGGACGCCCAGGGGGATGCCCGGTCCAGCCCCCGGTCAGGCTCGAATTAGCCTGCGGCGTTCCAGAAGTCGGAGACATTCCGTCCGGCACCGGTGATCGCCTGGCGTACCAGGGGCAGTGACAGTCCGATCACGCTGGAAGGGTCCCCCTCGATCCGGTCGATGAACCAGCCGCCCAGGGCTTCCAGGGTGAATGCGCCGGCGCAGGCCAGCGGCTCCCCGGTCTCGGCGTAGGCGCGGATGTCGGTGTCGGTGGCCTCGGCGAAGTGGACGACCGTCTCGCTGACCGCGGTCTCCACCGGGGTGAACCCGGTCGTGCCGGTGTCTGGATCGACCATGACGTTCGTGAAGGCGTGTCCGGTGATCAGGCTCGCCGTGCGGCCCCGCTGCTGCTGCCACCGGGCCACGGTCTTCTCCACGGTGTGTGGCTTTCCCTGCAGCTGGCCGTCGAGCAGCAGCATCGAGTCACCGGCGACGACCAGGGAACCGGACGGGATATCCCCGGCGAACTGCTCGCTCACCGCCGCACACTTCGCCGCGGCCAGGTGGGCGACGACCTGGGCAGGGGAGGGGTCGGGGTGCCGGGCGTGCAGCTCGGCGGTGGCGGCGTCTTCGTCGACCCCGGGGACCAGCACCAGCGGTTCGATGCCGCCGGAACGCAGTACCGACAGTCGGGACGGGGAGGAGGACGCCAGGACGATGCGGGGTGCCGACTCAGCCGACCCAGCTGACTCAGCCACGGAAGCCCGTCGGGTTGAAGTTGCTCACTCCACGCAGGGACTCCGCCGGGGTGCCCCACAGACCTTTGGCGTGGGTGCGGGCGGACCGGCGGGCGGTCTCCCGGGCCTCGGTGGTGTTGGCGGTGGCGGCCGCTGCGGCGGCAGCGGACTCGGCGACGATGGTCGACAGTGCCTGGCTGATCGCCTCGGTCTCGACCTCGTCGACGGTGCCCTTGACGACCGTGATCGCTGTGACGGGCACGGTGGGCGACTGCTGGGGCTGGGTCATGGTGTGCTCCTTCTCCCGGGTCCGGTTACAGCGCCGGGTTGCCGTGCTTGCGGGCCGGGCTGTCGACGACCTTGCGCTCCAGTAGCCCCAGTCCGTCGGCGACCTGACGGCGGGTGTCGTTCGGGGCGATGACCGCGTCGACGTAACCCCGCTCGGCGGCGGCGTAGGGGTTGACCTGGGTGCGCTCGATCTCCTCGGTGAACTCGGCGGTCAGCGCGGCGACGTCCTTCTTCCGGCGCTTGGCCTTCGCCAGGGCGTCGGCGTGGACCAGTGCGACGGTGTTCTCCGCGTCGGCGTGGGAGATCTGCGCGCTCGGCCAGGCGAAGACCAGGTCAGCGCCGATGTTCTTGGAGCCCAGCGCGATGTAGGACGTCCCGAAGGCCTTGCGCGTCACCACGGTGATCATTCCCACCGTTGCCTCGGCGACGGCGTACAGCAACACCGAGGAGCGACGCAGCAGCCCGTTGTGCTCCTCCGCCGTGCCGGGGAGGAAACCGGGGGAGTCGACGAGGAACAGCAGCGGGATATTGAAGGCGTCGCAGGTACGGACGAACCGGGCAGCCTTCTCGGACGCTGCGGTGTCCAGCGCACCGGCCAGCACCAGCGGCTGGGTGGCGATGACACCGACGGCGCGTCCCTCGACCCGGGCGAAGGCGGTGATGACGTTGCCGGCGAACTCCGGCTGCAGCTCCAGCAGGCTGCCCGGGTCGACGATCCTGGTGATGGCCTCGGTCATGTCGTAGCCGGCCAGCGGGGAGTCGGGGACCAGGGTGTCCAGGGCAGTGGCGGCGGTGGCGGCAGAATCGGCGGACTCGGCAGGCACCTCCGGCACCACCGAGCGGTTGTTCGACGGCAGGTGGGCCAGGGCGTCCCGTACGAAACCGAGGGCCTGGGTGTCGTCGGCAGCGGTGTGGTGCGAGGTGCCGGTGCGTCCGGCGTGCACGGCGGCGGAACCCAGCTCCTCGGCGCTGACAGCCTCGCCGACGACGCGCTCGGTCGTCGCCGCGTCAGTGAGGTACAGCGAGGCGCCTTCGACCATGACCACGATATCGGCCAGGACCGGCTGGTGGGCCTCGGTGCCCGCCGTCGGACCGGCGATCACGGAGATCTGCGGCACCACACCGGAGAGCTCGGCGCGCAGCTTGTACAGCCGGGCGGCCATGCCGAGGGAGACGACCCCCTCGCCGACGCGGGCACCGGTGGAGTCATGGATGCCGACCAGCGGGACGCCCGAGCGTCCGGCCAGCTCCATGACCTTGGTCAGCTTCTCGGCGTGCACCTCGCCGACGGTGCCGTCGAAGACCGTGCCGTCCTGCGAGAACACGCAGACCTGGCGACCGTCGACGGTGCCGTACCCGGTGACCACGCCGTCGGAGACAGGGCGGGACCGGTCCAGATTGTAGAAGGTGGAGCGGTGCCGGGCCAGGGCGTCGATCTCGACGAAGGAACCCGGGTCCAGCAGCTGCTCGACACGCTCCCGGGCGGTGAGCCGGCCGGCCTCGTGCACGGCGGCGACGGCACCCTCCCCGGCCGGGGCAGCGGTCTCCGCCAGACGCTGACGGAGATCCTCGAGCTTGCCTGCGGTCGTCGCTGTGTCGGCCGGGTTGGGCACGGAGGTCGGTGAAGTCATACACAACAGTGTAGAAGCATTGGTGCCGAAGGGCGTTACTCTGGTCAACATGAATGCAGCAACACCCGCGCACCCGTCCCGCCACCCGCTGGACGCCGACGCCGTACTCGAGCGGATCCAGGACCGGGTCCACCTCCGGGGAGCTGCCGGTACCGGCGTCGCGCCGGGGTCCCTGGAGTGGGTGGCGAGCACCGGATCGACCAACACCGACCTCGCCGACGCGTGGCGCTCGGGCGCGTCTCCGGTCGACCGGACGGTGCGTCTCGCCGATGAACAGGTCACCGCCCGCGGTCGGCTGGGACGCGCCTGGTCCGCCCCGGCGGGCGCCCAGGTCATCTTCAGCGTGCTGCTGCGTCCCGACCCCGGCCAGATCACCCCGGAGGCGTTCGGGGAACTACCGCTGCTGGTCGGCGTGGCCATCGCCGAGGCTGCCCGCGAGTTCGGGGTGCCTGCGGTGCTGAAGTGGCCCAATGACGTCGTCGTGCTCGACGACGACTCCCGTTTCGGTTACCGCAAGCTCGCCGGCATCCTCGTCGAGGCGGCCAGTGTCGAGCCCGCGGTGATCATCGCCGGCATCGGCCTGAACGTCTCGCTGACCGATGAGGACTTCGCGGACGCCGGGATCCCGGACCGCAGCGCCACCTCGATGATCACCGCCGGGGCCACGCTCCCCGACACCGGTGCCCGGGCCGACGTCGCCGCCGCCGAGATCACCCACCTGCTCGCCGCCGACGCGGCCTGGCGTGGACAGGGGGCGGACCTGGAGGCACTGCGGCGACGCTACCGGGAGCTCTCCGCGACCCTGGGTACCCGGGTGCGTGCCGAACTGCCCGACGGCACCCAGCTCACCGGTACCGCCGTGGATCTCGGCGAGCACGGGGAGCTGGTGATCGACACCGGTGCCGGACAGCGCCGCACCGTCACCGCCGGTGACGTCGTCCACCTGCGACCCACCGGAGAATGACCTGACGATGCCGAAGATCCGATTCGACCCCGACGAGGAGGTCCTCGCCGAGCTCAGTCCGTCCCGGAAATCCACCGTGTTCCCGGTGCTGGAGTTCGTCGTGATCACCGGAGTGGTGTGGCTGGGAGTCGGCCTGGTGGACTCCTACCTCGCCGACCTGGCACGACAGTGGTTGGGGTATGTGCCCGAGTCGATCGCCAGCGTGCCGGACCTGGTTGGTGAACAGGACGCCGGGGCGGCGACAGCCGCACTGTGGGGGCGACGGGCACTGCTGGTGGCCTGGGTGTGGCTGAGCTGGCGCCGGTGCCTGCGCCACCTGCTGTTCCGCTCCCGGTCCCGGATGATCCTCACCGACCGACGGCTGGTCACCGCCACCGGGCACATGCGCAGCCAGATCGGCGAGGTGCCGTTATCGCATATCGTCGACGTCCGCCACCAGGGGTCGGACGTCGAGGTCTACCTGCGCGGCGGCGGTCGTCCGCTGGTGCTGCGCGACGTTCCGTCCACCCGGAAGTTCGTGAAACTGCTGCGATCCCGCATCCCGGTCCACCTGCCCAGAACGCTGTACTGAACCGCTATACTGGGCAGTCGTGACTGACGAGAAGAACAGCCCAGAGAACAGCAGCCGACCGGACCGTTCGCTGGCCCGACCGGAGGCACACGCCCCGGACATGCCACTGGTCACCGTGATCGGCGACGGTCAGCTGGCACGGATGATGCAGCAGGCCGGTATCGAGTTGGGCCTGACCGTCCGGCTCCTGGCCGGCTCCGGGGGGTCCTCGGCCGCTCAGGCCACCGCCGACGTCTGGTTGGGTCAGTACACCGAGGAGCAGGTCGTCCGGGAGATCTCGACAGGTGCCGACGCCGTCACCTTCGATCACGAGCATGTGCCGAACGCCTACCTCGAGGCGCTGATCGACGAAGGCGTCAACGTCCAGCCGCAGCCCTCGGCGCTGATCAACGCGCAGGACAAGCTGGTGATGCGCAAGAAGATGCGCGAGATCGGCGCCCCGGTGCCGCCCTTCGCCGCCATAGAGGCCGTCGACGATGCCACAGGGTTCTTCGACGCCACCGACGGAGCCATCTGCCTCAAGGCCCGCCGCGGTGGCTACGACGGCAAGGGCGTGTGGTTCCCGGCCACCCGTGAAGAGACCGTAACCCTGGTCGCCGACCTGCTGGAGCAGGGTGTGCCGCTGATGGCGGAGCAGAAGGTCCGCCTGGTCCGCGAACTCTCCGCCATGGTCGCCCGCACCCCCTCCGGACAGGTCGAGGCATGGCCCGTGGTGGAGTCGGTGCAGGCCGACGGCATCTGCTACCTCGCTGTGGCACCGGCACCGGTCGCCACCGAAGGCCAGCGACGTATCGTCGAGCAGGCCGGGCTGCTGGCCCGCCAGGTCGCCACCGATCTGGGGGTCACCGGTGTGCTGGCCGTGGAACTCTTCGAGACCGAGGACGAGGCCGGCCAGCCGGAGATCATCGTCAACGAGCTGGCGATGCGTCCGCACAACACCGGCCACTGGACCCAGGACGGCTGCGTGACCAGCCAGTTCGAGCAGCACCTGCGGGCTGTGCTGGACCGTCCGCTGGGATCCACCGCCCCCACCGCCTCGACGACGGTGATGGCCAACGTCCTGGGCGATGACACCGCCGACCCTGAGATGCCGATGCCGCAGCGCATGGACGAGGTCTGGCGACGGTTCCCGACCGCCAAGATCCACCTCTACGGCAAGGACTGGCGGCCGCGTCGCAAGATCGGTCACGTCAACATGTCGCTGCCGTTGGGCGCCCCGGCCGAGGGGCAGGCAGGCGCCGAGGCAGTCGAGGCCCTGCGCCGCGACGCCCGGCTCGCATCCGATTTCCTGGTCAGTGCCCGCTGGACCGACGGCTGGCCTGCGTAACTCTCTGGCGGTCAGCAGGTAAGGTCTTCCGGGACACGTACTGACGCAACACGACGCAACACAAGGGACACCACCGTGACTTCCACACCTGACCAGCAGCCCACCCCGCTCGTGGGGATCGTGATGGGATCGGACTCCGACTGGCCCACCGTCGAGCCCGCCGCCCAGGTGCTCGCCGAGTTCAGCGTGCCGATGGAGATCGGTGTGGTGTCCGCCCACCGCACGCCCGAGCGGATGCTGGACTACGCCCGCGAGGCCCACACCCGGGGCGTGAAGGTCATCATCGCCTGCGCCGGTGGCGCCGCCCACCTGCCGGGCATGGTCGCCGCGGCCACCCCGCTGCCGGTCATCGGCATCCCGCGGGCACTGAAGAACCTCGACGGCCTCGACTCGCTGCTCTCCATCGTCCAGATGCCTGCCGGGGTACCGACGGCGACGGTGTCCATCGATGGTGCGAAAAACGCCGGCCTGCTGGCCGTGCGTACCCTGGCCGTCGCCGACGACCGACTCATGGAGGCCATGGTCGCCTACCAGGAGAACATGAAGAACGAGGTGCTGGAGAAGGACCGTCGTCTCCAGGCCAACCTCATGGGTGAGTAGCGGGACCACACGCGCATGACCGGCCTGCTCCTCGTCGCACTGCTGCTCCTGGTGACCCTCGGCGTCACCGCCTGGAGCGTGAAGACCCGTCCCCGGTGGACGGGCAACGGTCTCCTGGTGATGGCCGTGGCCGAACTGCTGTGGATCTGGCTGCTGGTCGCCGCCCACGGTGGCGAGTACCCGGGGCCGATGTGGCTGACCTGGGGGATCTGCCATGTATTGGTTGTCGGTGCCGGTGTTCTCACCGCGCGGTGGATGGGTGACTCCCTGCCCGGCGCCGACGGACGCGGCTGGTTCCATCTGAGTACCGTCATCGCCGCCGCGCTGGCACTCTCCATCGGCGCGGGATGGGTGGTGACGGTCTTCCAGGCCCGCAGCAGGTGGGGTGCCGGGGTGGACGACACCCTCATCGTGCTGACCTTCCTGGGAACGCTCGGGGTGCTGGTGTGGGCCATGGCGCTGGTCGGCATGCTGTGGTTCCTGCGCCATATCCGCCGTGGTCGGCTGCGGCTCCCCAGTGACCCAGGCTCGGTCGATGCGGTGGTGGTGCTCGGCGCCGGACTGGTCGGTGAGGAGGTCAGTGATCTACTTGCCGCCCGGTGTGACCGGGGAGCAGCGGCCTGGCGGGACGTGGAGAAAGCCCGTGGTGCCGGTGCCGCGAGGCAGGTGCCGCTGATCGTCAGCGGGGGACAGGGGCCGGACGAGGCCTGCCCGGAGGCGTACGCCATGCGTCGTTACTACGCTCGCCGCGGATTTCCCCGGGACATGGTGGTGACCGAGGCGGAGTCCATCGACACCATCGAGAACCTGCACTTCAGCCTGTATATCCTGGCCGAACGCAATGTGGAACACCCCAGGATCCTGGTGTGTACCTCCGACTTCCACGTGACGCGGACCGAGCGGGTCGTGAGGATGATGCAGCAGAGCGGCAGCGTGCATTCCTTCGACGCGGAGGTACTCGGTGCACCGACACCGAAAAAGGTACTCCTGGCGTCCTATCTGCGCGAGTTCGTCGCCCTGACGATCTACCGGCTGTTCGGCCGGGCCTGACAGGGTCCCAGAAGCGTCCCAGAAGCGTCCGGACCCGCCGCCGCCGGAGAAACCGCAGCTGAAGGACACATTCGTCGAGGACGAGGACGAGGACGACGCGGCACTCTGTCCGGCTTTCACGTCGGCGGTGTGCCGGGAGTTCACGATGACGAACGGGATGTAGTTCCCGTGGCCGTAGGAGCGCACCGTATCGGCGAACCGGTCCATGAAGTCCGGGCCTCCAGGTCCTGCTTCGGCTCGTTGACCGTGGCCTCGACCTCGACAAGACTATTCTGCAGGGCCTCGTACTTCGTCTTCACCTCCGCCTCGGCGAGATCCTCGGCCAGCTCGGTGAGCTCCTCACGTCGTACGGTGGAGTCACCGTGCTCCATGGTGAACAGCCGGTCGATGTTGTCCTCCGCGGCGTCCATCTGCTCGACCGCTTCGTAGGCGTCGGCGACGGTGCCGGCGTGGGTGCGGGACTCCTTGTCCTCCGAGGAGGTGGTCAACCCGGTGTCGGAGACCTTGAAGTCGACGCTGAGGAAGTTCTTCTTGCACTTTTCCCCCTGGCGGCGCCGTTCGGCGTCGGCGATGGGGGAGGTCAGGGAGTTGGCGCGGACGTCGACGCGAGGCGCGATGGGAGCCGAAGCGTTACGGATGTCAGATTCGTGGGATGGATCGTAGTGATCTCGTGGGAAAACCAGCAGATGATCCCACCTTTCTGACGACAGCCCGTGCACCACCCCTCCGGAAGCCGGCTGCGAGCCCACTGAGGTACGGACCGGACGAACCATGGCGGATGCGCCGGTTCGCTGTCAGCGGAACGTCCAGATGTCGCGCTCGGGTTCGCGTGCTCAGTCGTAGGTGCGCCAGCGCCGCCACACCAGCCACGTGGCGATGAGGAGGCCGGCGAGCAGCAGGGACGGCCACACGTCCGGATCGTCCTTCAGGACATTCCACACCGCCTGGACCAGCGCCAGCACGGTGAAGAACCCCAGGAACCCGAGGATCGATTCGAGCACTGTCTTGCGGCGCCGGGTCTCGGAGTGGTCCGGGGTCGGGCCCGCCTGGTGGTTCAGGCCACTCACTTCACGCCACCTGCCGTCAGACCGGAGACGATACGACGTTGGAAGACCAGCACCATGATCACCAGCGGGATGGTCACCAGCGCACCGGCGGCCATCGTCGCGGCATAGGGGTACTGGAAGGCGCTGGCGCCGGTGAAGCGGGCGATCGCCACCGTCACCGGCTCCGTCGACGTGGTGGAGAGCTGCTTGGCCAGCATGAACTCATTCCAGGTGGCGATGAACGCCAGGATGGCGGTGGTGAACAGGGCCGGGGCGGCCAGCGGCAGGATGACCTTGCGGAACGCCAGACCGCGGGACGCACCGTCCACCCGGGCGGCCTCCTCGAGTTTCCACGGCAGTTCCCGGAAGAAGGACGTCAGCGTGTAGACCGTCAGGGGCAGGACGAAGGAGATGTTCGGGATGATCATCGCCTGGTAGGTGCCGATCCAGCCGATGTTGCTGAACAGCTGAAACAGTGGGGTGACCAGGGCGATGCCCGGGAACATCGAGGCGGCCAGGATGATGCCGGTGACGAATCCCTTGCCGCGGAAGTCCACCCGGGCCAGGGCGTAGGCGGTGAACACGCCGACGAGCAGGGCGATGGCGGTGGTGGCGAAGCCGATGATCAGGCTGTTGCCGATCGCGCGCAGGAAGTTGTTGCCCGCGTCGGTGGCCATCGCCTCCCGGAAGTTCTCCAGCGTGAGGTGACTGGGGAAGGGGTTGGTGGAGAAGGTGTGCGCTTTGTCGCGGAAGGCGGTGACGACCATCCAGTAGAACGGGGCCAGGGCCCACACCAGGATGATGATCACGGCGGCGTAGTTGCTGATGTAACTGCGGATGCTGGTCTTCATCGCCGGTCCCTTTCAGTCTCGCCGATCGCTCCGTTGCTGCCGGACGCTCCGGTCGACGCACCCGTCGCGGCGGGTGCATCCGGTACGTCCGGTGGTGCGTCCTGTCCCGACGGGTGTTTCGGCGACCGTAGTGACGGCAGCCGGTCGCGCAGACTGCTACGTTGCGCCTTCGGCATGTTCTGGTTCCCCGCGACGTCCGCACCCAGGTATTTCACCATAATGAAGGCGATGACGAAGACCATCAGGAAGATCAGGGTGGACACCGCCGAGGCGGAGTTGAAGTTGCCCGAGCGGGTGTCGGTGATGACCAGCTGGCTGATGACCGCCGTCGGGGAGTTGGTGGACTCGCTGATCATGATGACCGGGAGGTCGTACATGCGCAGCGCGTCGAGGGTGCGGAACAGGATCGCCACCATCAGTGCCGGCTTGATCAGCGGCAGGGTGATGCGGGTGAACTGCTGCCACTTCGATGCCCCGTCGACCCGGGCGGCCTCGTACACGCCGCCGGGGACCATCTGTAGACCGGCGAGGATCAGCAGCGCCATGAACGGAGCGGTCTTCCACACGTCGGCGATGATCACGGCGAAGCGGGCGGCCCACGGGTCGGTCGTCCAGGCAATGTCCAGGCCGAGCGTGGAGTTGATGATGCCGTTGGGGGCGAAGATGAACTGCCACAGCTTCGCGGTCACCGCCGTGGGGATCGCCCACGGGATCAGGACGGCGGCACGCAGCAGGCTGCGACCCCAGAAGGACTTCGACATGGTGATCGCCATCCACAGGCCCAGGACGGTCTCCAGGGCCACGGTGATGACTACGAAGAACATGGTGACGCCCACCGCCGGCCAGAAGTCCGTCGCCAGGTTGCCGGGCGCACAGGTGGTGGCCTCCCCGGTGGCGGACATGCACCGGTTGGTCAGCCAGTAGAGGTAGTGGTCCAGTCCGGCGAAGCCACCGTCGACGAACATGCCGGTGTCCGGGTCGAGGTGCCGGTCGGCCTGGAACGACAGGTAGAGGGCGCGTACCACCGGGTAGCCGATGACCACCGCCAGCAGGGCGAGACTGGGTCCTACCAGCCAGAGGGCACGCAGGTCACGCTTCTTCTTCGGCGGCCAGGCGCGCGCGGAGCTGTCCGTGGCGGCACTGCCGGGGTGGGGTGAGGTGTCAGTCACAAGGAAGACCTTATCGGTAATGCACTACGCCCGACAGCCTGGAGCAGGCTGACGGGCGTGAGGGCGTGGAGAGCGGGACTAACTGACGTTGCCGATCGCGGACGCCATGTCGTCGGTCGCTGACTCGACGCTCTTACCGCCGGTGATGGCGGCGTAGGCGTTGTCCTGGATGGCCTTGGACAGCTCGTCGTAGTTCGGGGACGCCGGGCGCGGCACGGCGTTCTCCAGCGACTCCTGCAGGGCCGGCAGGTACGGGAACTCCTCGATGAGGTCCTCGTCCTCGTAGATGGAGGACAGCACCGGCGGGAAGGACGCCTCAGCGAAGGAACGCTGGTTGTCCTCGTTGATGATGAACTCCATGAAGTCCAGGGCGGTCGCCTTGTTCTCCGAGTTGGTGTTGATGGCGTTGTTGTAGCCACCCAGGGTGGAGACACCCACCCCGTCCTTGCCGACCAGCGGCTGGACCTCGACCTTGCCGGCGATGGCGGAACCCTCGGCCTCGGCCTCGGTGTACATGTACGGCCAGTTGATCGCCATGGCGTTCTGGCCCTGGGTGAAGGCCAGGTTGGTCTCCTCCTCGGTCGCGCCGGTGGAGGAGCGGGAGATGGTGCCGTCCTCGTAGGCGTCGACCAAGGCCTGCAGGCCCTCGCGGGACTCGTCGGAGGTCACGTTGACCTCGCCCTCGTCGTCGACGATGCCGCCGCCCCATCCGGACATGAAGCCGGCGGTGGACACGGTCAGGCCCTCGTACTGCTTGAGCTGGGTGATCAGGCAGTCGTTGTTGTCGGCGGTGACGTCCTCACAGGTCGAGATGACGTCGTCCCAGGTCTCCGCCTCGTCCGGCGCCATGTCCGTGTTGCGGTAGAGCAGCTGGCCGTTGGTGTTCTGCGGCAGCGCGTAGAGGGTGTCGTTGTAGGTTGCGGATTCCACGGTGGGTTCCAGCAGGTCGGAGGTGTCGACCTCCAGGTCGTCGGTGAGCGGGTCGATCCAACCGTTGGCGGCGAACTCACCGGTCCAGACCACGTCGAGTGCCATGACGTCGATGTCGGACTGACCGGCCTGCAGGGACTGCACGAGGGTCTCACGCTGGGCGTCCGCCTCACCGGCGAGCTCCTGCAGGGTCACCTCCTCGTCCGGGTTCTCCTCGTTCCACTTGTCGATGATCGGACGCAGCTTGTCCGTGTCGTTCTTGCCCATGGCGAACGTGATCGGGCCGCGGCCCTCGGTGTTCGTGGGGGTGGCGTCGCCACCGTCGTCGTCGGAGGAACAGGACGCCAGCCCGGCGCCCAGGCCGACAGCGGCGAGCGTCGCCAGGATCTTCTTTGAGAGGTGGGCCATGGCCGGACCTTTCTGATTCGGTACACCAGGTACGTGGACAGGTGGGACGCGCACCGGGTGAACCGGGTGTGCGTGATCCTTGCGTCGAGTGTAGTAACTCAGCGGCCCCCGTGTCCCACTTTCGGGGGCAACCGGGGTCATCCCACGCGCTGACCGGACTCCTGGTCGAAGAAGTGCACCCGGGCGGAGGGGGAGAGGGTGAACTCCACCCCACCCCCGATGCCGGGGAGGGAGTCCGGGTCATCGTGGGTGCGGGCGGTGACCTGGCCGACGGCGGTCTGGGCGTAGATGTTGGCGTCCGCGCCGAGTTCCTCGACCAGGGTCACCTCGCCGTGCAGGCCGCTTCCGGCATTGACGTCGGTCGCAGCGGCCAGCAGGTGTTCCGGACGCACGCCCACCAGCAGCGTGCCGGCCACCCCCGCCGGACGCTCCACCCCCAGTCCGGGGACCTCGGACGCGTCGGCCGGCAGTTCCATCAGGTTCATCGCCGGGGACCCGATGAACCCGGCGACGAAGGAGTTCACCGGATTGTTGTAGAGCTCCGACGGGCTGTCGACCTGTTGCAGCTCGCCGTCCTTCAGCACCGCCACCCGGTCACCCATGGTCATCGCCTCGACCTGGTCGTGGGTGACGTACACGGTGGTGACGCCCAGGTCGTGCTGCAGTTTCACGATCTGCGCACGGGTCTGCACGCGGAGTTTCGCGTCCAGGTTCGACAGCGGCTCGTCCATGAGGAACACCTGCGGTTCCCGCACGATCGCCCGGCCCATCGCCACACGCTGACGCTGGCCACCGGAGAGGTCCTTCGGCTTTCGGTCCAGGTAGTCGCCCAGGTCCAGCAGGTCGGCGGCGTGGTTGACGCGCTCCTCGATCTCGGCCTTGGGGCGCTTGGCGATGGTCAGGGCGAAGCCCATGTTCTCCCGCACCGACATGTGCGGGTACAGCGCGTAGTCCTGGAAGACCATCGCGATGTCCCGGTCGCCCGGCTCGACACCGGTGACGTTGCGGCCACCGATGGAGATCGACCCGGCGCTGGTGGGCTCCAGTCCTGCCAGGGAGCGCAGGATGGTGGACTTACCGCAGCCCGACGGACCGACCAGCACGAGGAACTCGCCGTCACCGATGGTGAGGTTGAGGTTTGGGACGGTGGGGGAGGAGGCACCCGGGTAGCGGATGTCCACGTTCTCGAAGACGACGTCAGCCATGGTGGGGAATCATACCGCAGGACGATGGGGCGCAGGCGGCGACTTCCGTAGGATGAACGTCCGTGAGTACCCGATCCGTGTCTCCCCGGACCTCGCCGGCGACAAGTGCGACGTCCACCCGGTTCTGGCGCGACCGTGGTTTCTGGCTGCAGCTGGTGATCCAGTGCGCCGTGTTCCTCTTCTTCGGGATCACCGACGTGTCCAATGCCTTCTACGTCAGTGAAACCCTTCCTGCGGTGATCCTGACGGTCGGCTACACCCTGGTGTTCGTCGGTCTGCTGGTGCAGCGCTGGCGTCCCGAAGTCGGGTTGGCGGTCGTGGCGGTGGGGATGGTCCTCGCAGCAGCGGGGAGGTCCGGGATCTACTTCCTGGCCTACCTGGTGGTCTGTTACGAATCGTGGTTCATTTCCGCGTTCATCCGGCAGCGACGTGGCATGTGGCTGGCCCTGCTGTTGACCGGATCCGTGGTGTCCGTGGTGGTCTTCGTGCTGACGGAGGTCTACGGGGTGCAGCCGGCGGACGCGCTGGAGTCCGCCGGAATGGGGGAGACGGGGTTCATTCTGGTCGTCCTGGTTCTCGTCGCGGTGCTGTCGATCGGACTGTTCTGGCAGCTGGGCATGACCACCCGTCGCCAGCAGGAACGCATGGAGAACCTGGCGACCCGGGTGGAACTCGCCGCGGCCGCCGAGCGCACCCGGATCGCCCGGGAGATGCACGATATCGTCGCCCATTCGCTGACCGCTGTGATCGCCCAGGCTGATGGCGGACGCTACGCCGGACGCAAAGACCCGCCGAAGGCCATCGAGGCCCTCGACACGATCAGCAGCACCGGGCGGGACGCCCTGACGCAGATGCGCCAACTGCTCAGCGTCCTGCGGGACGACTCCGGAACCCCCGCACGCGGTACCGATACCCCACCCGGCCTTGCCGGTGTGCCTGCCCTGGTGCAGGATGCCGAGCGCGCCGGGCTGCGTGTGGACTACCGGGTGCTGGGCAACCCGGTGGAGGTGGATGTGGCGGTGGGCCTCAGTGTGTTCCGCACGGTCCAGGAGTCGCTGACCAACGTGCTGAAGCATGCCGGGCCGACCACCTGCCGGTTGCAGTTGGACTGGAACGTCCCCGGAAAGCTGCGGATCACCGTGGACAATGCCCCGGGCAGCAGCCTGGTCGGCGAAGATCTGTCCACGGACGGACGAGGTCAGGGACTGGTGGGGCTGCGGGAACGCGCCGGGATCCACGGTGGTACGGCAGACTGGGGAGGATCGGACATCTACGTCGGCGGTTGGCGCGTCGATGTGACAGTGGAGGTGTGAGTGCAGTGGGCGCTGTAGGCGAGCCCCGGAGTGGGACGGTCACGGTCGGACTGGCCGATGACCAGCAACTGGTCCGGGCAGGGTTCGCGATGGTGCTGGACTCCCAGGACGATGTCGAGGTGGTCTGGCAGGCTGCTGACGGGGTGGAGGCGGTGGAACTGGCTGGTTCGCAGCCGGTGGACGTCATCTTCATGGACGTGCAGATGCCGAACCTGGACGGTATCGCCGCGACCCGGGAGGTTCTCGAATCCGGTGTGGCCGGACCCGGTGGCGAACCGACCCGGGTGGTGGTGCTCACCACCTTCGACAACGATGAGTACGTGATGAACTCCATCGCCGCCGGGGCCAGCGGTTTCCTGCTCAAGGACACCGACCCGGAGGATCTCATCGACGCGGTGCGCACGGTGGGGGAGGCCTCTGCGGTGATCTCGCCGAAGGCGACGGCGCGGCTGCTGCGGCAGGTGCGGGGCGGCGCGTCCCACCTTGGTGTGGAGGCCAGCGGCGGATCTGGTGCAGACACCCCGGACGAGGACGACGACCTCGGGCTGGTCGACCCGCTGACTCCGCGGGAGCGGGAGATTCTGGTGCTGGTCGCCCGTGGTTACTCCAACCCGGAGATCGCCCGGCAGCTTTTCGTCTCGCTGCCGACGGTGAAGACGCATGTTGGACGGATCCTGGCGAAGACCGGCTCGCGGGACCGGGTGCACGCTGTGCTCTTCGCCGTCCGCCACGGGTTGGTGGACGCCTCCCGCGCCCTCGAGGACTAACGGGTCATACCGCGGTATGACCGTGGGCAATCAACCCGCGGGCCGATGATCGTGGCGTCCTGACCGACGATCATGGACACCATGATCACAGTTGAGTCCCTCTCGAAGAACTACGGCAAACACCAAGCCGTCTCCGACCTCTCCTTCCACGTCCCTGATGCCGCAGTCACCGGCTTCCTCGGGCCGAACGGTTCAGGCAAGTCCACCACGATGCGTTGCATCCTCGGCCTCGACAGCCCTACCGCAGGCCAGGCACTGTTCGACGGTGAGCCGTTCGCCACCGCCCACGACAAGCCCTCCCTTGCCGGCGCACTGCTGGAAGCCACCTGGTTCACCCCGGGACGAAGCGGCCGTTCCCACCTGCGGGTGCTCGCCCGTGGTGCCGGCATCCCCGACTCCCGGGTGGAGAAGTGCCTGGAGATCGTCGGACTGACCGCAGCCGGTGACAAGCGCGTCGGCGGCTACTCCCTCGGCATGAAGCAGCGGCTGGGCCTTGCCGGGGCACTGCTCGGCGACCCGAAGCACCTCATCCTCGATGAACCGGTCAACGGGCTGGACCCCGAGGGTGTCAGCTGGATGCGCCGGACGATCCGTGCCCTCGCCGCCGAGGGCCGTTCGGTTCTGGTCTCCTCGCACCTGCTCTCCGAGATGCAGCTGACCGCCGACCGTCTGGTCGTCATCGGCAAGGGCCGGATGATCGGCGAGCATTCCATGGCGGAGTTCCTCGCCGGCGGATCCCGGGTGCTTGTCGAGACCGCGGACCAGGCGTCCGGGGGAACCCTCGGTGCCGCACTGCGCGGAGCCGGCTTCGAGGTCGCAGACGGTACTGCGGACGCTGCGGCAGCGCAGCGTCCTGAACTCGTCGTCGCCATCCCGGACGGTTCCGGGGAAGCCGACGTCCGCCGCGCAGTCGCCGAGATCGCCCTGACCGCCGGAGTGCCCGTGACCGGGCTCAAGACCCAGGCAGATGACCTGGAGTCCCGCTTCCTCGCGGCCACCTCGTCCGCCCAGGAGTACCGCACCGACGATGTGTCCGCCGATCTCACCGCCGAAAGGAACTAGGACGATGACCGCTTTCCTCAACTCCCTGCGCTCGGAGACCACCAAGGTCCTGTCGGTGCGCTCCACCCTGATCTACGCGATCCTGCTCACCGGCTCCCTCTTCGGCCCGGTGACGCTGGTGATGTGGTTCTCCGCCGAGTCGGACCCGGTCGCCTCGTGGTCGAGCCTCAACAGCGGGGCGATGATCTTCCAGCTGATCGCCATCGTCTTCGCCGCGGCAACCACCGCCGGCGACATCCGCAACCACATGCACGCCCAGGCATTCCTCACCCAGCGTTCCCGGTCACTGTGGTTGCTCTCGAAGGTCATCGTGACCACGGTGTTCACCACCGTGCTGTACCTGCTCGGCGTCGGGCTGGCCATGCTGTCGGCGATCCTCTTCGGCGGTGGGCTGGACCTCGTGGGAAGCGAGGTCGCCAACCTCACCGCGAACCTGTTCGCCTCCGTGGCCTTCGCGGCGATGACCGTGGGCTTGGCGTGTGTCGTGCGCAGCCAGGTCGGTGCGGTGGCACTGCCCATCGCCTGGCTGATGGTCATTGATGGCATGATCGGCTCGTTTGCACAGACCTACGACTGGCTGCGGCCCATCGCCGCCGTCAGCCCTGGCCAGCGACAGATGCAGCTGGTCTACGGTGAGGACGTCTACGGCCTGGACCTCAACATCAGTGCCGTGATGTGCGTGGTGATCATCCTCGGCTGGTTCGTGGCACTGACCGCCGGAGGCCTGTGGCGTGACCGTCGCGCCGATGTCCGGTAGCTCAGGTAGGTTGGCTGTCATGGGCGAGAATCTGACGTTTTCCATCGGGGACTCCGGGCGCTCCCTCGAGCTCCCCTCACACTGGCAGTCCCTGGAGACACTTCCGGAGGACACACCAGGCACCGTCGCCTTCGGTTACCGTTCGGCCGGTAGCTACGCGGTGGTGACCCTGGGGCCGCTGGACGGGCAGATGATGCCGGTGGACCGCGACGAGGTGGTCGAGGGGGTCCAGCCGGCGTTGGACGAGGCCGGTGCCACCCTCGTCGAAGCTGATGCGGGGGAGACCCCCGGCGGTGATCTGGCGGTCTACACCATCGTGGAGTCGGATGCTGAGGACGCTCAAGACACCGAGGACACGGAGGACACCGAGGACACGGAGGCCACCGAGGACACCGGAGATTCGGAGGACACCGAGGCTGGTGCCGAGGACGGCGTCCAGTTCAGCCTGACGCTCAACCTCGCGATCGACAACGGGGAGTACCTGCAACCCTTCCTGGTGCAGGGTTACTTCACCAGCACCGGGGACGACGAGCAGGCGCTTGACCAGGCCCGCGACATTGCCGGGCGGGTCATCACCGCCTGAGACGCTGCGCCGGCCCAGCCCGGTTCAGACCACCGTGCCGCGTTCCGTGGCTGCGATCTCGGCGAGTCGTTCGGCGGTGTCATCGGTGCTGACCACCACCGACCCGCCGGTGAACAGTGGCAGCAGGCAGTCGACCAGACCGTCGGTGTCCGACCAGGCGCCACCGACCGCCCGGACCGTGTCGCCCGAGCCGACGCTGCCACCGTGACGCTCCACGGCCCGCGCCCGCAGGTCAGTCCCGCTCACCGTCGCACCCGACGCATCGACCAGCAGGACGGCGTCCTCCCCGGTCTCCGGTCCGGCGTAGCGGTCACCCTGCACCCGCAGTTCCGGGGACAGGTCCATGATACCGAAGGGGACGTCCCCGCCGGCCTCGCCGACGCCGCGTCCGAAAGGATCGGTGGACAGCAACAGCACCTCCCCGCCGAAGTCAGGGTGGGCGTCGGCATCGGTGGTCAGCAGTGTGGCTGCCGCGTCGAAAGCGGGCGAGTCCGGCGAACACACCGCCACCCCGGCCCGCCAACAGCCCAACACCAGTACCGCGGGCATCCAGTCCGCCGGGGCGTCCACGGCGACGACGTCCCCGGGGCCCAGCCCCAGTTCCCCGACCATGAGGTTGCCGCCCTTCGCCGCCCAGTTCGCCACCGTCTCGGCGGACAGCTCCATACGTCCAGCATCGGTGTAGGTGGTCAACCGGGGGGAGGCGGCGTCGGACGCCAGCAGCGGGGCCATGAGATCCATGCCCTGGAGTTTATCTGCTCGGTTCGTCCACCCGGCACTAGGCGGGGACGACCGCGGTCGGATCGCCCAACGTCGGCCCCAGGATCACCAGGACCACGAACACCACCACCGTCACCGCAACCATGACCGTCAGCGCCCGGTGCCAGTGCCGGGACCACCCGGGGCGGGAGGAGAACCAGGTGGCGATCCACGCGCCGACACCCGCACCGGCCACGTTGCAGATCACGTCGGTGGAATCACTGCGACCCAGGGAGAAGATGTACTGGGTGACCTCGATACCCAGGCTGAACAACAAAGCGACCCCCAGCACGACCGGCGCCCGTCGCACCACGATCATCAGCATGATGCCGAGGGGGACGAACAGTGCCAGATTACCCAGGATGTCGAAGACCGCGCTGAAGGTCGAGTTCGCGTCCTGGATGATCTGGAACGGCACCAGACGCAGTTCCTGGTGGCGCTGATTCTCCGGCTTCCACAACAGTCCGATGGTGTAGAAGGACTTCAGCAGGGTCAGCGCGATGACCACCCCGGTGTAACCGACCAACGTCAGGTTCACCCAGGACCTCCACGGTGCAGCGAGAGGGTGTGGGGTAGCGGTCAGGGGCTGCGTCATGCGTACAGAGCTTAGTGCCCGTAGCGTGGAAACATGACCACACACCATCACAATACGCTGGGAGAATACCAGCGTTCCCTGGCATTCACCGCCGACGAGATCCGTGCCGCCGAAGCCCCCTTGTTGGACGCGCAGACCCGCGAGGACGAGCTCATGCAGTCCGCCGCCAGTGCGGTCGCCGCGGCAGCACGGGTGATGCTCGCCCGCGAACCGTTCTTCACCGGAGCATCTCGGGTGCTGCTGGCCGTGGGCGCCGGGGGCAACGGTGGCGATGCACTGTACGCCGGTGAATCGCTGGCCGAGGACGGGTGGGACGTCGATGCGGTCCTGCTCGGCACCGACCGGGACACCGGGGAGCTCAGGGTGCACCAGCCGGCGTTGGATGCCTTCACCCGGGCCGGCGGTACCGTCATCGAACTGGACGAGGTGTGGCCGCAGGGGTCACGATTCCGGCTGGTCGTCGACGGTGTAGTGGGGCTCGGCGGGGCCGGCGGGCTGGACCCGGTGGCGGCGACATTGTTCGCTTTTGCCGGAATGCGGTTCATCCCGGTGCTTGCCGTGGACGTGCCGTCCGGCATCGAGGCCGACACCGGGGCGACACCGGAACCGGTCGTGGTGGACTCCCCGCGCGATCCGGCGGGGCAGTCGGTCCTGGACAACGACCGCGCACCCGGTCATGTCATCGCGGATATGACGGTGACCTTCGGCAGTCTGCGACGGGCACACGCGGTGAACGCCTACTGCGGGCAGGTCGTCCTCGCCGACCCGACGTTGGACGACGGCCGGAGCATAGCCCAGGAGCTCTGGAAACTCCGCGAGGAGACCACGCTCAAGGTGCGGGCGTCGATCGCCGCGCCGGCCAGTCCGTACCGTGACGGGACGCCCGCGGTCGGCACCCTGGACCTCGGCGGGCCGTGGGACCTGGGGGACAGCGGACTGGTCCCGGTGCCGACCACGCATGTGGGGGTGGCCCGGGAACCGGGCCCCTACGACGACAAGTACACCCAGGGTGTGGTGGGGGTGTGTGCGGGCTCGGAGACCTATCCGGGGGCAGCGGTGCTGGCCGCCACGGGCGCGGTGCGGACCACCAGCGCGATGGTGCGCTACATCGGTGGTGGGGCCCCGGAAGTCCTGCGGGCCACCCCTGAGGTCATCTGGGCACCGGACCTGTCCCGGTGCGGCCGGGTCCAGGCCTGGGTCGTGGGCCCCGGGCGGGGGACCGGGGATGAGGCCGTGGCGGAGCTGACCGAACTGCTGGGACGCGAGGAGGCGCTGCTCATCGACGCCGACGCGATCACCGTGCTCGCCGAACACCCCGCGCTGCTGGACGTCCTGATTGCCCGGGAGTCCTCCACGCTGCTCACCCCGCATGCCGGGGAGTTCCGGCGGTTGGCGGCGACAGTGTCCACGGGGGCAGGGACGTCTGCGGCCCGGGACGTGGACATCCCGGATCCGGACGCCGACCGTATCGGTGCCGCCGTGGCCATGGCCCGCGGACTGCAGTGCGGGGTGCTGCTCAAGGGCCGGCACACCGTGGTGGTCGAGCGTCCGGTCGTGGGGGAGGAGGGCCACGAGCAGACCGTGTCGGTGTACTGCATCGACGCAGGTACCTCATGGGGCGCGACGCCCGGGTCCGGTGACGTGCTGTCCGGCCTGGCCGGGGCATTGATGGCGCAGTCGGTCGCCCAGCTCGGCAACGCCGACCATGTGGCGGACGAAGCGGCGGCGCTGCATGCGCGGGCGGCAGCGGTCGCGGCACAGCAGGCTGCCGGTGGTGACCGGTTCATCGGGGGAGACGGTGCCGGTGTCCCGGTGTCTGCGTCCCAGATTGCCGACGCCATCCCCCGCGCGTGGGCTGTCTCGGGTCGGGCCCGGCCGGTACGCCAGTACCTCCGCTTCCCGTGGGACTGAGCCGGCTAGTTCACGCAGAGGGGTCCGTCGCCACCGGCGTCGATGCTCTCGGGCTGCGAGCTGGACGTCTCCTCTGAGGTCTCCGAGCCACCGACATGGTCGCCGGAGTTGCCGAGGACATCCTCGCCGGTGGCGTCGGTGCCGGGGGTTCCGACATTATCGCCGGAGTCCCCTGAGCCGGCGTTGTCCCCTGAACCGCTGGAGTCGCCGGAGCCGCCGCCGATGGCCTCGAGCGGCTCGTCCACGCCGGAATCCGAGGTGCCGGGGCCGTCGTAGGTGCCGGAGAGGGTGACGTTGATCTGACCGGCCGGCAGTGACGAGTCCTCGACGACCTTGAGCCCACCGAGCTGCTTGGCGAGACCGCGGGCAGCCGGGTCGTTGGGATCGGCGACGTTGACCTGGCTCTCGGAGACACCGGTCTCCGCAGCATTGCCGACCTCTCCGACGGCGTAGCCTGCCCCGGCGACCAGGTCGCCGACGCGGGCGGCCAGTCCGCCGACCTCGCTGGCGTTGTAGACACCGACGACCGAGCCTGCCGGGTCGTACTCACCGATGTCTTCCCAGGACTCGCCGGAGTCCTCCCCGGAGTCCGAGTCGGAGTCGTCTGAATCGTTCGAACCGCCGCTCTCCCCGACCAGGTCATCGAAGAAGGCGTGGACCTGGTTCTTGTCGACGGTGACCACGGATTCGCCGGCGTCACCGGTGCCGTCGATGCTGGTCACCGGGATGGTCTCGAAGGTGACATTGCCTCCGGCCAGGTTCTGCATCTGGGTGGCCAGACCCATCACGTCCCACCCCTCGTCGAGCACCACGGAGCTCGCGATGGCCGAACGCAGGTCGCTCAACTTTGAAGGACTGGTCAGGGTGGAGGTGCTGAGCACCTTGTTGGCCAAGCTGGCCATGTAGACCTGCTGGCGGGTGATCCGGTCCAGGTCGCCGCGTGGCAGATCGTAGCGCTGGCGCACGAAACTCAGCGCGTCCTGTCCGTCGAGGGTCTGTTGACCGGCCGGGAACTTCGCACCCGAGTTGGGCTCATCGACGGCATTGTTGAGACACACGTCCACGCCGCCGACGGCGTTGGTGAGGTTGACGAAGCCGAGCAGGCCGACTTCGGCGTAGTGGTCGACGGTGATGCCGGTGACATCGGCGACACTCGTGACCAGAGCCTCCCGGCCCGCCTGCGAGGACTCCTTCTCGATGTCCTGTTCATTAGACTGAGCCCCGGCAGCCGCTGCTTCTTCCTCGAGCTCCTTGGTCTTGTAGTACTTCGTCTGCCCGTAGACGGCGTTGAGCTTCACGTTGCCGAGGTCAGAACCGCCGTCGACGTAGGTGTCACGGGGAATCGATACCGCGGTGGCCGAGGAGCCGTCGTTGGGCACGCGGATCAGGATGATGGTGTCGGTGCTGGTGGTGTCCTCTTCACCGGCCCGCAGCATGTCGATCTCGGACTGGGTGAGTTCCTTGCCGTGGGCGTCGGTGCGGGAGTCGATGCCGACCAGGAGGATGTCGGTGGCACCGTCCTTCTGGTCGCCGAGGTTGAGGCCACCGGCCTGGCTCAGGTCGGAGCCGATGTTGCCGAAGGAGAAGTGGCCGTACGTGCCGCCGATGAGCATGACGGCGGAGACGGCGGCGAGGACTCCCTTGACCGGGCCGGACCCGAGCTGGCGGGTCCGGGTCTTCTTTCCGGGACGCCCGCGCCTCGATGAGGCAGCAGTGGCGGATGTGGCGGTTGCGGCACGGCCTGACGCCGAGTGGCCCGAGCCTTCCCGTCCGGAGGTCGAGCGCTGAGCGGCGGCACGTCGAGCCGCCCGCTCCTGCCGAGCGCGCCGTTCTTCGGGCGTCTCGTAGGACTTACGGGCTTCGCGTGCGTCACGGCTGTGGCGCCTGTGGCGACTGTGGCGACCATGGGAGTCGCCGCGGGAGCCTCCGTTATCGCTCATCTCTCACCTTTCGGGACTTTCGGGCAGGTTCAGGCGTTACCGGTTAACAGTTCTAGCATTAGAAGAGTGTCGGGCACGTCAGTGAACCGGATGAATGGGGCAACATTACCGTGAGGGATGTAGCCTGCGCACTATCGCGTGCGTCACCCGAGAGGAGAAGAACGGTGAAAGTTCTGGTGACCGGGGCAACCGGGCAAGTTGGCCGGGAACTGGTGTCATGTGGCGCACAACCGGTCACCCGAGCCGACCTGGATCTCACGGCAGCCGGAACGTCCGACTTCGCCGCCGCGGCCCGCGACCTGCTCGCCGGGGTGGACGTGCTGGTCAACTGTGGTGCCTGGACCGATGTCGACGGAGCGGAGGACGACACCAACGCCGTGCAGGTCGAGACGGTCAACACCGTCGCGCCCGGTGAGCTCGCGGACATCGCCGCCGGGGCGGGCGTGCGGTTCATCCACGTGTCCACGGACTACGTCTTCTCGGGTGCTCCGCCGGTGGAGGACGGCTCACCCCGCCCGTGGTGCATCGATGACCCGGTTGCCCCGGCGAACATCTACGGTCGGACGAAGGCCGCCGGGGAGGTCGACGTCCTCGTCGCCGGAGGAACCGTGGTGCGTACCTCCTGGGTCTGGTCGGGTCCGCACGCACCGGGGCGCGACTTCGTGGCGACCATGGCAGCGTTGGCAGACCGGGGTGTCGATCCGTCGGTGGTCGACGACCAGGTGGGACGCCCCACCTACGCTGCGGACCTGGCGGCGGGTCTGTGGCAGCTCGCCGAGGTGCTGCACAGCGGAGGCACGGGCCACTCCGGGCAGGCAGGGCGGGCAGGGCAGGGGAGCGTCCTGCACTTCCAGAACTCCGGCGAACCGGTGAGCTGGTGCGGCCTGGCACGGGAGGTGTTCGCGGCGACAGGGCATGATCCGGCACGTGTGGCGTCCTGCACCACCGCCGACTGGCCCACCCCGGCGGCGCGCCCACCGTGGTCCGTCCTGGACTTGGGGCCCTGGGAACGCACTATGGGTGTGGTTCCTCCTGCGTGGCAGGACGGGCTGGCGCGCGGTCTCGCGATAGAATGATCCGCTGTGAAGCCGAATGCCCCGAGTGCCCCGATCGCCATCGTCACCGTCACCTACTCGCCGGGGGAGTACCTCACCCGGTTCCTCGACTCCGTGCCCGCCGCATCCTCCGCTGGCGCGGTGGTGGTGATGGCTGACAACGGGTCGACCGATGGTGCCCCGGAGGCCGCCACCGCTGAGCGCGAGGGTGTGGAGCTGTTGCACACCGGCGGCAACATCGGCTACGGCGCGGGGATGAACGCCGGGGTCGAGGCGTTGCGGGACCGTCGGGCCGCCGGTGAGATCGACGGCGAGTTCGTGCTGATCTCGAATCCGGACGTGGTCTTCGACCCCGGCTCGATCGACGAGATGGTCGCCGCCGCCCGGCGTCATCCCACCGCCGGGGCCGTCGGTCCACTGATCCGTGAGGTCGACGGGTCGGTGTACCCCTCGGCCCGGTCGATCCCCACCCTGGGGGCGGGCATCGGGCACGCCCTGCTGGCCCCGGTGTGGAAGAACAACCCCTTCACCCGCCGCTACCTGGCGGACTCGGTGATGGACACCGAACGCACCTCCGGCTGGCTGTCCGGCTCCTGCCAGTTGCTGCGCTGGGAGGCCTTCGACGCGGTGGGTGGATTCGACGAGCGCTACTTCATGTACATGGAGGACGTCGACCTGGGCGACCGGCTGGCACGGGCCGGCTGGCAGAACATCTTCACCCCCGCCGCCGAGATCACCCACGCCAAGGGGCACTCGGCGGGCAAGCACCCGGAGATCACGCTGCCGGCCCACCACGACAGCGCCTACCGCTTCCAGGCGGACCGGCTGACGGCATGGTGGCAGGCTCCGGTGCGGTGGGTGCTGTGGGCGGGGCTGAAGGCCCGGGGGAAGGTCGCGGTGGCCCTTGCGCAGCGGGCGCGCCGCTGACTGCGGAAGCCCGGTGGGTCCGATAACCTGCCATGTGTGAACACTGATCGAGCTGATAACAATTCCCCTCACCAGCACGACGTGCCGAGCGCACAGGCCGACCTCGCGGCCGGGACAGACGCGGTCATCCTTGTCGGAGGCAAGGGCACGCGTCTGCGTCCACTGACCAATACGATCCCCAAGCCGATGCTCTCGGTGGCCGGGTACCCGTTCCTGATGCACCTGCTGGCCCGGATCAAGGCCGCCGGGATGACCCACGTCGTGCTGGGGACGTCCTTCAAGGCCGAGGTCTTCGAGGAACATTTCGGTGACGGCTCCGAGATGGGCCTGGAGATCGAGTACGTTGTCGAGGACTCTCCCCTCGGCACCGGCGGCGGAATCCGCAATGTGCTGCCCCGGCTGCGCCACGACCGGGCGATGGTCTTCAACGGTGACATCCTCGGTGGCACCGATCTGGGCTCGGTGCTGCAGACCCACGTGGACAATGACGCGGACGTGACCCTCCATCTCCTCCGCGTCGCCGACCCACGGGCGTTCGGTTGCGTACCCACCGCCGCGGACGGCCGGGTCGAGGCATTCCTGGAGAAGGCCGAGGATCCGCCGACCGACCAGATCAACGCCGGTTGTTATGTCTTCCAACGCGAGATCATCGAGTCGATCCCGGCGAACCAGGTCGTGTCGGTGGAGCGGGATGTGTTCCCGGAGGTCCTGTCGACGGGTAAGCGAATGTACGGCCATGTCGACCAGGCCTACTGGCGGGACCTGGGAACCCCGGACGACTTCGTGCGGGGTTCCAGTGACCTGGTTCGTGGCATTGCGCCGTCGCCGTTGTTGGCGGGACGCAACGGTGAGGCGTTGGTGGATGAGTCCGCGGCGGTCGCCGGCGGCGCCCTGTTGTTGGGCGGCACGGTGATCGGACGCGGCGCGGAGATCGGGGCCGGGGCCCGGGTCGACACCTCGGTGATCTTCGACGGGGTGCAGATCGAGGCCGGTGCCACGGTGGAACGGTGTGTGGTCGCCGCCGGTGCCCGGATCGGTGCACGTGCCCATCTGATCGACACGGTCGTGGGCGAGGGTGCGGTGGTCGGGGCCCGGTGTGAACTCCAGGGTGGTGCGCGGGTCTGGCCCGGAGTCGACCTGCCCGACGGTGGTCTGCGCTACTCCAGTGATATCTGAGGTCCCAGGGGGACTGCAGGGGGCGGTGACCTGAGATTTTTTTCGGGCGAAGTCGATATCTTGTGTCTGACCCGCCGAAAGTCACGATGGCGGCCCACATGTTGTGGCCAGTGCGTCCTACCTTGCGACATGTGGTGTCTGGCAGGATGCTGTGAATGTGCTGTAGGGCACGCAATATGTGGCAGATGTGACTGATGTGACTCAAGTTGTGGAACTGATCTGTCGAAAGGTTGACGGCATGGAATTACCCGTGTGTAATCTCTGGTGTGTAAGGGGTCATGGCACCCTGGTAAACCATTTCAACGATCAAGCACTTCAGCGACTGAGCATCCCAGCGAGTACGCGGCACGCAGTGAGGAGACACCGGTGGACAAACCGACGGACGCCTTTCGTGGCCCCTTCTCCGACGGCTCCGCGGCCATCGACGGCAACGTGGAACAGCAGGGTAATGAGCTGCCCGATCTGCTGCGCGGCGACATCGACGACTATGAACCGGCGGCTTTCTCGGACCTGACCGGCGACTTCGACCTGCTCTTCGACGCGATCGAGCAGGACTGGCAGGAGCAGGCGCTGTGCGCGCAGACCGACCCTGAGGCATTCTTCCCGGAGAAGGGTGGCTCTACCCGCGAGGCCAAGCGTATCTGCAAGGCCTGCGGGGTCCGCGACGAGTGCCTGGAGTACGCACTCGAGCACGATGAGCGGTTCGGTATCTGGGGAGGGCTCTCCGAGCGCGAACGTCGTCGTCTGAAGAAGCGGCTGGCGTAGCTCGACCAGAGAAGGTCTCCCCAGTCGGGGAGGCCTTCAGTTGTGTCTGCTCCCTGTGGCCGCCAAGGTGCTGAGCCGTCACGATGCTCAGTCGCCCCGTGATCCTGCAGCAAATGTTCTACGGGTCTCACAAATGCTCGATCCATGCCACGAAAAGTCGAAAAGTGAGACCCGGAAAGTGAGACCCGGAAAGTGAGACCCGTAGGAATAATCTTCCACGGACGAGCTGCCGTGGAGGCCTCGCCGGGCTCAGGGACTTTCCGGTGTCACAGGTCCTTGGCGGCACCGGGGTCGACCATCTCGGGGGAGATGTTGAGGTAGGTCGCCACCAACCTGGCGATGATGAAACGCAGCCACTGTTCGGTGTCCAACCGGTCGGCGGAGCGGACCTCGACCGGCCGACGAAAGATGATCAACCGGGGTCGGGTCGGGGCCCCGGTCTCGTCGACCCCGGCGGGCACCAGCCTGCCCAGGGGGACCGCGCCATCGGCGGCGACCTCGTCCGACCAGTAGGACGTCGCGGAGTCCAGGCGCATCCGCGGCACCAGATCCACCGCGATGTCCAGTGCGTCCAACCGCTCCCCGAACCGGTCCAGTACCGGGGCGTAGGTGTCCAGCACTGCGGCGTCGAACTTCTCGGCGCGTGTCGCGTAGCGCGGCAGTCGCGGCATCAACACGCCGCGCAGACCACGTCCCCGGGTATCCCGGGCAAGAGCGCGTGGGGAGCCCTGCACCGGGGGACGTGACGTGGAGTTCATGGTGCCGAGTCTATCCCCCGTCCACCGGTGTTCCCGGATTCGACAGGCGGGGGAGTCACCGTCCGGCACCCTGGCGGTGGCCGGGATAGGATGGACGCCGTGACTGACTTTCGACGATGCTCCAGGCCCGGTTGCGGCGCCCCTGCGATTGCCACCCTGCGCTACGACTACGCGGCACGCATGGCCACCATCAACCAGCTTGAGCGCGGTGACGACCCGCACAGCTGGGATTTGTGCGAGCGACACCTCTCCCGACAGACCGTCCCCGAAGGATGGGGTCTGGACTGGGAGGAGGGGGTCGGCACCGTCACCGAAACGAATCCAGCGCACCCCGACCAGGCCGCGATGCCCGGTGTTCCCGGCATCGCGGACTCCTCCTACCTGGCCGAGGACGACTTCACCGACGAGGAGATGCAGGCCCTCGCCGCAGCATTGGAGTCACCGTCGATCCGCGACGGTGACGATGATGCACCGCTCACGTCCGCACCCCTGCACCCGGTCTCCCGGGTCGTGCGCCGTGCGGACATCCCGCAGCCTTCCGGTCATCACCCCTCACGGCGGAACCTGCCGGGCCGAGCACCACAGCGCCACCTGCGTGCTGTGCAAGACACAGGTGAACGGTGACCGCCGTCTCACCTCTGACGAATGACTGATTCAACGGACCAGGAGTAAGGACATGACAGACCAGAACACTCGGACCCCGGAGGCGATAGCCTCCGTCATTAAGGCGTATGACGTACGTGGAGTGGTGGGCGACGGTATCGACGCCGACCTCGTCCGCGACATCGGTGCGGCCTTCGGCCTGCTCATGCGCAACGAGGGTGCCTCCACCGTGGTCGTCGGCCACGACATGCGTGACAGCTCCCCGGGACTGTCGGCGGCCTTCGCCGAAGGTGTCAACAGCCAGGGGCTGGACACCGTCTCGCTGGGGCTCACCTCCACCGACGAGCTCTACTTCGCCTCCGGTACCGCAGACTGCCCCGGAGCGATGTTCACCGCCTCCCACAACCCGGCGAAGTACAACGGCATCAAGCTGTGCCGCTCCGGTGCCCGGCCGGTCGGCCAGGAGACCGGGCTGGCCGAGATCTCCGCCATGCTCGTCGACGGTGTGCCCGCCTACGACGGTGCCGCCGGCACCGGTACGGAGAAGGACGTGCTGGCGGATTACGCGGCATTCCTGCACGGCCTCGTCGACCTGGACATCCGTCCGCTGACCGTGGCCGTCGACGCCGGCAACGGCATGGGCGGCCTCACCGTCCCCGCCGTGCTCGGTGAGGACTCGGGCGTGCCGGTGACCGTCAAGCCGCTGTATTTCGAGCTCGACGGCACCTTCCCCAACCACGAAGCTAACCCGCTGGCCCCGGAGAACATCGTGGACCTGCAGAAGTTCACCGTGGAGCAGGGTGCGGACCTGGGTGTGGCCTTCGACGGCGATGCCGACCGGTGCTTCATCGTCGACGAACTCGGGGAGCCGGTGCCGCCTTCGGCGATCTGCGGCATCATCGCCGAGCGTTACCTGGCCGACAACCCGGGCGCGACGATCATCCACAACCTGATCACCTCCAAGGCGGTCGCCGAGATCGTCCGGGAGAACGGCGGCACCCCGGTGCGTACCCGGGTGGGCCACTCCTTCATCAAGTCGCGGATGGCCGAGGAGAACGCCGTCTTCGGCGGCGAGCACTCCGCCCACTACTACTTCTCCGACTTCTTCAACGCGGACTCCGGCATGCTCGCCGCCCTGCATGTGCTCGCACTGTTGGGTACCCAGGACAAGCCACTGTCGGAGCTGAAGCAGGCCTACAGTCGCTACGAGGCGTCCGGGGAGATCAACTCCCAGGTCGACGACCAGGCGGGCCGTACCGCCGCCGTCGTCGAGGCCTTCGCCGACGAGTCGGGGTCCACCGACGATCTGGACGGTGTGACCGTGGAACTGACCGATGGTTCCTGGTTCAACATCCGGGCGTCCAACACCGAGCCGCTGCTGCGGCTGAACGTGGAGGCGGCCACCGATGAGCGGGTGTCCGCGATCGTGGACAAGGCGTTGGGGGTCATTCGGGGCTAGTAGAGGAGATTCTGAACTTCTATGCGACCCGACCCGACGACCTACGCTGCTGACTCTCCCAGCAGACTCTCCGATGACACCGAAAGGACAGGTGTGAGCGTCCACCGGATCGAAGGCAGGATCCGTACCTATGTCTGGGGTTCCCGGACCGCACTTGCGGAGTTGACCGGCCGACCCGTTCCCACCGCCCACCCCGAGGCCGAACTGTGGTTCGGCGCCCACCCAGGTGCCCCCTGCGATCTCGTCGACACCGGTGAGACCCTGGAGCAGCGCATCACCGAGGACCCGGTGGGGCAGCTCGGTCATGCCGCCGGCGCGAACCGCCTGCCGTTCCTGCTCAAACTGCTGGCCGCTGACCGCGCGCTGAGCCTTCAGGCCCATCCCACACTGGAGCAGGCCAGGATTGGTTATGCGCGGGAGAACGCCGCCGGCATTGCCCTGGACTCCGCCCAGCGCAACTACAAGGACGACAACCACAAACCCGAACTCATCGTCGCCCTGACACCGTTCGAGGCACTGGCCGGATTCCGTCCGGTCGAACGCACCCAGAAGCTCTTCGCAGCACTTCTGGAGGCCGGTGCCACCGAGCTAGACCGCTACTCCTCCCTGCTGGAACTCGGCAGGGACGCAGCTGTGCAGCCTGATGACTCTTCCGGCGCCGAACTTCTCCGCGTCTTGGTGACCACGTGGATCACCGTGCCCGCGGCCCGGCGAGAGATACTGCTTTCCTCGGTGCTGGGAGCATGCCACGTACTGACGGCCGACAGTGGGACGCCGTCATGGATGTCCGATGCGGCGGCTGCCGCCCTGGACCTCAGCGAGCAGTACCCCGGGGATCCCGGGGTCTTGATATCGCTGCTGCTCAACCATGTGGTACTCGCACCGGGGGAGGCGATTTTCCTCTCCGCCGGGAAGCTGCACGCCTACCTGAAGGGCACCGGCGTGGAGATCATGGCCAACTCCGACAACGTGCTGCGCGGGGGACTGACCTCCAAACACATCGACGTGCCGGAGTTGATGAAGGTCATGGATTTCTCGGCGTCGGAGAACCAGGTGAGGACCGCACGTGCCGACGGCACCTATGACATTCCGGTGCCGGAGTTCGGCCTGCGCGTCCTACCGGACGGCGGGTCGGTTGACCTGGAGGGGCCGGCGATCGTGCTGGTCACGGATGGGGACTGCACGGTGTCCGGACAGCATGTCGACGGCGAGACCGTGCTGCGTTCCGGTCAGGCCGCCTGGGTACCGGCCGATGCCGACCGTGTGATCGCCACCGGCACCGGCAAGTTCTTCATCGCCATGGTGGGCACCCCGGAGGCCGCAGGCGAGTCGGTGGACTGAGCCGCCCCGACCAGCGACCAACTACTCGGGGCTCGGCCCCGTGGTGTCGGTGACGGTGGGGCTCTCGGCGGCCTCGTCGTCGTTACCGGTGGAGTCGGTGTCAGCGGTGTCCCCAGTGTTGCCGGTGCGACCGGGCTCGGTCGGCTTCATGCCGGCCGAGGAGGTTTCGACGTCACCGGCGGGGTTCGCCGGCTCAGAGGAGTTTCCCGGGGAGGAACCAGGGGTGCTCTGCCCGTCTTCCTCGGTCTCCGTGTTCGCGGTGTTCTCCGCGTCATCCTCATCCGGTGCGCCGGACGGATCGGGCTCACCGGGAACGGTCGGGAGGTCAGGGATCGTCGGCAGCAGTTCAGTCAGCCACGGGCGCTCGTCGGAGGGCAGGTTGGGCGACTCCGGATCCGCGCCTTCCGCGCCATCACCTTCTCCTTGGACACCGGTGGCGTTACCCTCGGTGCCCTCGGCTCCCTGGTCGCCGTCGAAACCGTCGCCGAAGCCGGGGTTGTCCTCGTAGGAACCCTGGCCGTCGTACCAGGTATTGGGGGCGAGGTACTGGTCCTGCGTGGTGGTGGCACCCTGCTCACTGACGTCGCCGTCGTTCTCGGGCTCGTCCCCGGTCTCCGGTACAGCCGGACGGGACGACGGGTCCCCACTTCTGTCGTCGGGGGCAGCGGACGGGAGAGACGTCTCGTGCGTGCTCTCCTGGACCTGGGTGGAGCGCCCTTCCTCCTCATTGGCGACCGACTGCCAGGTCACGACACCGACAACGGTGGCGGCGGCGAGGCCGGCTACGACGAAGGATCCCAGGGCGCGTCGACTGCGGGCGGCGCGGGCTCGTTCGGCGCGCAGGAGTGACTCGTGGTGTGCGGTGGAGGAACGCTCGTCAGGCGTACCGTCGCCGGGTCGTTCCGGCGTGACTTCGTAGTCCACGAAAGCCCTCCTTCCTCTGGTGTTCTCATGGCGCCCATGGTGTAAAAGACCGGCGCGAAAGGTCACGATATGGTTACGATTCAGTTGAACCCTAGCACTAGTTCTTAACGCATGTGAACCCCGCAGTGTTACGTGTTTCCTGTGAGCCTGAGATATACGGTGTGGTCGGGGCCACTTTTGAATGGTGTTCCGTGAACTGCTTACCGCTGGGGGTGTTCGAATCGCCAGCCGTTACAGTGTCCGGTGATTGCGTGTCGATCGAGACATTTTCGTGACCTCAAGTGGTTGGTCTGTTGCTGTTGCCGACCATCCGTCTATCCTCAGGGGTGCGACAGCGTCGACGATGATGAGGGAGACAGACCATGAGCAGCTGGGACACCACCGTGTTCACCGACGAGTCCAATGCCGAGTTCCTGGATGAGTGCGATGACCTGGAAGGTGCCGATCTGGTGCAGGCCCTGGTCGACGCCACCACGATTGCCCTGAATGGGGAGCGGCCCGACGACGGGGAGGACGCCGACCCCGACTTCGCCAACGGACTGTGCGCGGCCACCATCGGCGCTATCTGGGCCGGCGCGCCGTTCGCTTCCGCCTCGACCGCTGATGACCACCCTTATATCCGAGAGGGCATCGGACAGTGCCCCGATGCCCTGCAGGAGGTGGCCCTTCAGCTGCTCGAACGGGAGCTCGAGGAGGGCCCGGAGGACGCCCCCGATCGCCTGGAGACCTTCGTCGAGGCGTTGAGCTGAGTCGAGTCGGGGCCGTAAGTCGGTTCCTGTCAGGGGGAGGGGATAAGGTGTGTGTCAGGCACTAGAGACCACAGCAGTTACAGAACCTGTAGTACACCTGTGGCGACACCGAACGTGACGAGGAGTTCACACCCCATGGCAGATATCGCAGACCTGGCAGTCGACTCGACGGGAAGTCTGGAGTACAAGGTCCGGGACCTGTCGCTCGCTGAGGCTGGTCGTCACCAGATCCGTCTCGCGGAGTACGAGATGCCGGGCCTGATGGAGCTGCGCCGTGAGTACGGCGAAGAGCAGCCGCTGGCCGGCGCGAGGATCGCCGGCTCGATCCACATGACCGTCC
>DHCFJ07801__coassemble_1592_pt1 | contig 50851 bp, 45 predicted proteins | sample DHCFJ07801__metabat2_low_PE_008 | metagenome-assembled genome bin DHCFJ07801
CCGCCGGTGGCCTTCGGGTCGGTGACCCCGGCCAGCAGCACGAGGGTGGTGCCGCCGGGGTGGTTGTCGGTGAGGCGTCGGGCGACCTCGAAGCCGTTGACCTCGGGCAGGTTACGCAGGTCCACGGTGCGTTCAGGACGCTCCGACGCGGCGAGGCCGGCCGCCGGGTCGGCGCCGAAGAGGTTGCGGCTGCGGGCCGGCACGGGGTTGTCCGGGGTGGCGTCCGCACCGGCGTCGATCAGTCGGGCCAGGGCAGAGAGGCTGATCAGCGCCTGTTCCAGCCACCGCCACAGCAGTACGCCGTCGGCCCCGCCGCGTTCGTCGACGACGGAGATTCGCGCCAGTGCCTGCGTCCCGAGGATCACGTGTGCCACACCGTCGACCGGACGCACCGGCCCGGTCACGGAGATCTTCGCCGTGCTCACCTCGACGGTGGCACCGGGAACCTCCGCCCCTTCTGACGCACCCGTCGCCGTGCCGGTCGCTGTGCCGGATGCAGTGACCGTGGCGTCCAGCAGTGCCGCGGTGTCCGTCACGGTCTGCCGCACGACCGGGGCCCCGGTGAGCAGGTCGGACGCCACGGCGTGCGGATGGGGCACGGCCGCGGTGAACTGCTGGTCGAGGCGTCCGACGGTGCGGCGCAGGGTGTCTGCGGTCGAGGCCCCGGTGCCAGCCGGACGGCGACTGCGCAGCGCCACGGAGTCGAGAGGCTGTCCGGCGGCGGCGCGGGCGAGCAGCACCGCCGCGGCGAGGATTTCTTCCACACCGGTGCCCAGCTGGGCGGGCAGCAGCTCCAGCAGTGCCTCGGCGTCGCTGACGTCGAAGGTCTTGTAGGTCGCCGGGCCGCCGCCGTGGATCGGGGCGGCGACCGGGGCGGCCAGTGCGGTGGCGGCCGCGTCCGTCCAGGACCCGGCGGGCGGCAGCGTCCCGCCGTCCAGCAGCGTGCGGACATCATTGATCACCGTCGCCCAACTCGCACTGTCGACGACCCCGCGGTGCACACACACCAGCAGCCTGGTCGGCGACAGCCGGCTGATTCTCCACACCAGCCCGTCCGATGGGGACAACTCCGCGGCCAGCACCCCGGGCCCGGTGCGGTCCTCGGCGATGAGGTCGGACGCTCCGACCGCTGGCTCCCCGGGGATGGTCACCGTCGCAGTGCCGGCAGCGCCGTCCTCGCCGTCGGTGAGCACTGCGCGCAGTGCGCCGTGGGTGGCCATCATGGTGGTCACGACGTGGCAGAGCAGGGTGTCCGGGATGTCGGTGGCGGTGTCGACCGTGCCCCACACGGCGGCGGAGGCGGGCGCGGGGGAGGTGTGGATGGAATCAGGCATCGTCATGAACGTTACCCACATGCCCCTCGCCGGGTGTGGACGTGATGGGCACATGTGGACAACTTTCGGAATCGGCGCCGGATCTGTGCACAGGACCCACGACGGGGTGAATGGAAAGCACCTTATCCTTCGAGTAGGTTGGCAACGGTTTGGCCGAGAACAAGTAAGGAGAATCACCGTGTCGAGGAAGAACGTCGTCATCCCCGTCGGGCTCGCGTTCGTCGCCGTGGTCGTCGCCGCGGTGAACCTGCGCGCCGGCATCGCCTCCCTCGGGCCGGTGCTGTCGGACGTCCTGGGCGCATTCGGTGCGTCCGGTTCCCTCGCCGGACTGATCACCGCCATGCCCGGCGTGCTCTTCGGCATCATGGGCCTGTGCGCGGTGCCGCTGGCCCGACGCATGGGCCTGAGCCGGGTGATCGTGATCGGCATGGTGCTGGCCCTCGTCGGCCTGGCCGCACGCCCCTGGGTCGGTGGGATCGCCTGGTTCATCCTGCTCAGTGGCCTGGTCGTCGCCGGTATCGCGGTGGGAAACGTGCTGATCCCGGCGTGGGTGAAGAGTTACGGCGGACGCCGCACCGTGGCAATGATGACCGCCTACGGCGCCCTGCTCGGATTGTCCGGCGCGCTCGGTCCACTGTCGGCACTGTGGTTCTCGGGGGACGACGCCTGGCGCTGGGCCCTGTTCGTCTGGGGTGTCCTCGCCGCGGTGCAGGTCGTGGTGTGGCTCGGTGTCGCGTGGCGCACCGGTTTCGACTTCCCGTCCACACCGGAGCCCGAGCCGGTTCCCGCGGAGCCGGGGTCGGACGCTCCGGCCTCCGCCGATGCGTCCGGCGACGCGGCGTCCGGCGACGCGGCGTCCGGCGACGCGGCGTCCGGCGACGCGGCGTCCGGCGACGCCGCCGCCACGCGCGCCGCTTTGACCTCGGTGTCGCTGTGGCGCTCGCCGACGGCGGTGTTCCTCACCATGTTCTTCGCACTGCAGTCGATGAACGCCTACCTGCAGATGGGCTGGATGCCGCAGATGTACGTGGACGCCGGGGTCTCCCGCGACACCGCCAGCGTGGCGTTGTCCCTGGTCGGCGCGTTGAACATCCTCGGCGGCCTGCTGATGCCCACCATCATTGACCGGGCTCGCAGCCTGGCACCGTTCCCGCTGGTCTTCGCCGTGCTCACCGCGGCCGGCTACCTTGGCATCCTGCTGGTGCCGACGACAACACCGCTGCTGTGGGCGTTCCTACTGGGTATCGGCGGGTTCTGCTTCCCGACGGCCATCGCGCTGATTCCGGCGCGCAGCCGCTCGCCGCTGGTGACCGCCCGGCTGTCGGGCTTCGTCCAGCCGATGGGCTACTTCCTGGCCGGGCTCGGGCCGTTCGCCATCGGGCTCGTCTACGAGGCCACGGGCAGCTGGACGGTCATCCTGTCGACCCTTGTGGTGCTGTCACTCGTCATGGGACTCGTCGGGGTCAAAGCCGGACGCAACTCCATCATCGACGACGAGCTCACCGCGCCGCACCGGCGCGAGTACACCGGTCACTGACACCCGAGCTTCCCGGCAAGCCATGCTTCGGAACGGGCCAGGTACTGCTTCGCGACGGGGGCCGGACTGATTGCCTCGAAGGCGTGCGGTGCCCCGGGGACCTCATCGAGGGTGACGTTCACCCCGGCATCGGCCAGCGCGCGGGCATAGGCTGCGTCCTCCTCGTAGAACAGGTCCACTGTCCCGCTACCGATCCACGCCGGGGCCAGTCCGGTCAGATCATCCCGGCGGGACGGCACGGAACCCTCGGGTACGGTCGCTGAACCTGGTTCCGTGCCGAGGAAGGACCTCCAGCCGACAAGGTTCGACCGGTTGTTCCATAGTGGGTTCCGCTCGTCGTCCAGCCTGCGGTCGGCCGCGGTGCGTTCATCGAGCATGGGGCAGAACATCCATTGGGCCGCCGGCTGCAGAGCGCCGCTGTCGCGCTTGTCGTGCATCCGGTTGGTGAGCATGGCGGTGAGTCCGCCGCCGGCGCTTTCCCCGCCGATGGCGATTCGTGAGGGGTCGATCCCGCGTTCCCCCCCCGCATGATCGACCAACCAGTTCCACGCAGCTTCGCAGTCGTCAAGGGGGGGTGGGGAACGGGTGCTCGGGGGACAGTCGGTAGGTGGCCATCACCACGGTGATGCGGAGGGAGGTGCAGAGGGACGCCATCCTGGCGTAGTCCTGTGCCGGGGAACCGATCACCATTCCTCCACCGTGGATCCAGAGCAGGGCAGCCCCGCTGGCATTCTCGACGGGGTCGAGGACATGGACCGGAGGAATGCCACCGCCGAGATCGACGGTCCCGCTCTGGACGCTCACTGGCGGGGAACCTGCGGGCAGTAACCGTGTGACCCGGCGGATGACGGCCCTCCCGAGCCGTGTCGCCGCGGGTGCGGTCGGGAGGAATCGGGACGTGGTGCGCAGTTGAGGGTGGAGCTTGTCGGCGTCCATGGGCGGTGCTTTCCGGCGAGGGGAAGGGGTGGTGCGCGAGTCCAGGCGCAGCCATCCGGTAGCCGGACAGGTCAGCGGCCGCGCCGCCGCCGACACCACCAGTCCCACCGATCCGGCGGCTCATGCCGATCTCCGGGCCCGGTTGCTCCCGGAACTCGACGTCAAGCCTGCGGTGGTGACATAGCGTTTCTGTCAGGCGTATTGAATCTGTGAACCAACACAGACCATTGTTCGTGAAGCCCCGCCGGGTGTTACGGTCGTGAGGTGAGAGGAAGCACCAAAGTCTTCACCAGAGACCTGTCACGGCTCGGGAAGACACCCAAGGCCTGGCTGATCGTCATCGGTCTGATGATCACCCCTGCCCTGTACGCCTGGCTGAACATCGCCGCCTTCTGGGACCCCTACTCCAACACCGGTGAGATCGGTGTCGCGGTGGTCAACGAGGACGAGGGCGGCGATTCGGAACTGACCGGCCCGATCGACGTCGGCGCACAGGTCGTCTCCCAGCTCAAGGAGAACGACCAGCTCGGCTGGCAGTTCATGGACGCCGAGGAAGCCGACGACGCCCTGAGGAAGGGCGACGTCTACGGCTCCATCACGGTGCCCTCGACCTTCACCGACGACATCCTCAGCATGTTCGAGGGCACCTACTCGCCCCCGACGCTGGTGTACCAGGTGAACGAGAAGACCAGCGCGATCTCCCCGAAGATCACCGACCAGGGTGCCACCACCCTCGACGCGACGATCAGCTCGGTGGTCAAGGAGCGCATCGCCGAGGCGGTCACCACCGAGCTGTCCAACAGTGGTGGGGATCTCGAGGACCGTCTGGCGAACGCCCAGTCCGGCGCGGCCAACGCCTTCGACGAAACCGCCGACACCATGGCCTCGGCCAGTGCGTCGCTGACCCGCATCCAGGAGCGTCTGGATCAGGCCCAGCCCACGGTGGAGTCCACCCAGCGGGCCCTGCGCTCGGTCGACGGCGCCCTGGACGAGGCGAACACCGCCCTGACCCAGGTGCAGTCGATCATGACCGGGGTCCAGGCCCAGATCGACAACTTCTCCGAGGCGGCCACGACCGCCTACCTGGAGAGCACCGGCGCCCTGGCCGAGGGCACCTCCGCAGCCCGTGGCGCGATCTCCGCGGTCACCGGGGAGCTGGAGCGCGCCGGGACGGGCATCGACTCGGCGTTGCGTGACGCCTCCGCGTTCACCCGCCAGAGCGACCGCGCCATCGCGCAGCTGGAGCGTCTGCTCGGCGGTGCCGCCCTGGGGAACGGCGTCGCCGGCCCGCTGCAGGACGCCCTGGACGACCTGCGTAGCCAGAACGACGCGAACTCCGACCTGATCAACAGCCTCACGGGGCTGCAGTCGGACGCTTCGGGTGCGCTCGATGCGGTGTCCGAGGCGTCCGACGCCCTCGCCGCCGCCACCGACGACAGCCGCGACTCCGCCGGTGGCCTGCAGTCGGCGACCAGCGACGCCCTGCCGCAGCTGCAGGCCGCGATCAGCCGGGTCAACGCCACCGCCGGCAACTTCGCCGGCGCCCTGAAGTCCACCCAGACCATGCTGGGCGAGGCGAATTCCCTGCTGGACGGTGTCAGTGACCAGCTCGAGGGCACCGGCGAGGTGATCAGCAACTTCGCCGAGGAGGTCGACGGTATCGAGAGTGGGCTGGAGACGGCGAAGGCCGACATCCTGGCGCTGAATGCGGCGTCCGAGGGTGGTCTGCTGGACACCGTGACCAGTCTCGATTCCGACGGTGTCTCCCGCTTCGTCGCCTCCCCGGCGACCGTGGAGAGCAATGCGGTCTACCCGGTGGCGACCTACGGCTCGGGCATGGCCGCACTGTTCACCAACCTGTCGCTGTGGATCGCCGCATTCATGCTGATGGTGATCTTTCGCGTGGAGGTCGATAAGAAGGGCGTCCGGCGGCTCACCGTCGGCCAGGCCTACCGCGGTCGACTGGCACTGCTGGCGGTGCTCGGCGTGGGCCAGGGTCTGGTCGTCTCGATCGGTAACCTGCTGCTCGGCGTGCAGACCGAGAACGTCTTCGCCTTCGTCGCCACCACGGTGTTCGCCGGCCTGTCGTACCTGTCGATCATGTATGCGCTGGTCGCCGCACTCGGCCATGTCGGCCGCATCATCGCGGTGATGTTGGCGTTCCTGCAGATCCCGGGTGCCTCGGGCATTTACCCGATAGAGATGACGCCTGCCTTCTTCCAGGCGATATACCCACTCCTGCCGTTCACCTACGGTATCGACGCCCTCCGCGAGGTCATCGGTGGTTTCTACGGCGACCACTACTGGCGTGCCATGGGCACACTGTTGTTCATGGCGTTGGCGGCGCTGCTGATCGGGTCGCTGCTGCGGCGGTGGATGTCGAACGTCAACGTGCAGGTCAACAAGGAGCTGGAGTCCACCGGCCTGATCGTCAGTGAGAGGGTCGAGGTCGTGGGGACGAGCTACCGTCTGACCGACGTGATCTACGCGCTGCGCGACCGTGAGGCCTTCCGTGAGGAGATGGACCACCGGTGGAAGCCGCTGCGTGAGAACTACGACCGCCTGTTGCGCGTTTCGGTGATCGTGGGTGTCGCCGGTGTGGTGGTACTGGGCATCATCGCCCGGTTCACCAGCAGCCAGAAGGCCCTGGTGTTCGGCATCGTGTGCCTGTGGATGCTGCTGGTCGTGGCGTTCATTCTGATGCTGGAGTACGCGAAGCAGAGTTTCGCCCGTGCCCATGAGCTCTCGGAGCTCCCGGAGAGCGAGCTGCAGAGCGCCGTCGTCGGCGCCGGCGTGGGCGGTACTTCGGTGATCCAGGACGACCCGGACGACCCGGACGATTCAGAGGACCGCGCTGACAGCGCGGACGAGACGAAGGGCGGCCAGGCATGAAGAAGTCCCTGAGTATCGTGCGCGATGACCTGCGCTCCATCCGTCGCAGCGTGATCACGTCCATCATGGTGTTCTTCATCATGGTCATCCCGATGGTGTTCGCCGTGTTCAACGTGCTCGCGAGCTGGCAACCCTTCGAGAACACCGAGGAACTGGAGATCGCCGTCGCCAACGCCGACACCGGCCACGAGAGCGACATCGCCCCGATGCAGCTGAACCTGGGTGACCAGGTGCTTTCGCAGCTAGCCCGTAACGACCAGATCGACTGGGTCATCACCACCGAGGACGAGGCCATCGAGGGCACGAAGTCCGGCGACTACTACGCCGCGATCGTGCTCCCGGAGGATTTCAGCACGTCGATTCTGACCTTCTACGCCACCGGCACCGAGCCGACGACGCTGCAGCTCTACACCAACGAGAAGAAGAACGCGCTGTCGACGCTCATCACCGAGCAGGGTGCCGACGGTGTGATCACGCAGATCAACGAGGCCTTCACCGAGATCGTCGCCAATGTCGGCCTCGGTGCGGTGTCGAGCCTGTCGGACTACCTGGAGCACGAGGACACCCAGGCCGCGATGCAGCGCCTGGAGTCCCGGGTGGAGAACATCGGTGCCCGGCTGGAGTCCGGTGCGACGACCGTCCGTTCGCTGACGAACCTGCTGGAGTCCACCACCCCACTGGTCGACGGTGCCGGCAACATCGCCCGCGCCGCCGGTGCCCAGTTCGACGACCCGGAGGAGGCCGGCGAGGGCGCAGCGGCCAGCGATGACCTGCTGTCCACCCTGGACACGGCCACCAGCTCCTTGGAGAGTGCCCTCGGCGCAACGAGTGAGAGTTTCGGTGCGGTCAGCGGCCAGCTGGACTCCCTGTTCGCCTCGGCGAACTCCGCCAGCGGGACCACCGCGGCGACCTTCGACACCCTGGCCGACCGGGTGCAGCAGCAGGTCAACTACTTCGAGGGCCTGCGCAACACCCTGGACACCAACATCGGCAACAACCTGCCGGACGCCGCGAAGCCCGGCTACGAGCGCGTGCTGTCCTCGTTGGACGCCACAATCGACCGGACGTCCGACCTGCAGGAGGACCTGGCCGGTACGGCCAGCGACATCCGCGCGGGCAATGCCTCGACACAGGAGACCAAGTCGAACATCGAGGGCTCGCTGAGCCGAGCCAGTGCGGCGATCGACGAGGCTGTGTCGTCCTACCGCCAGGACCTGAAGCCGCAGCTCTCCGAGCTGGGCGACACCATGGACCGCCTCGGCACCAGCGTCGCTGCGGTGAAGGCCGACCTGCAGGACATCACCTCCGGGCTGTCCGACGGCGACGGTTCGCTGAGCAGCACCCTGGCGCGTGCGGCGACCGCGACGGACAGCATCGCCGACAAGCTCGACGAGCATGCCGAGACCTTCGCCGAGGTCGCCGAAGCCCTGGGTAGCGCCGGTGACGACGGTGACTTCGCGAAGCTGGCGGAACTGGTCGGCAACGACCCGGATTCCCTGGCCCAGCACCTCGCTGCGCCGGTGAACGTGGAGCGCGAGGCCGTGTACCCGGTCGCCACCTTCGGGTCCGGTATGGCCCCACTGTACGCGGTGCTGGCCCTGTGGGTCGGTGCCCTGCTGACCTCGGTCCTGGTACGTCCCTACGTCGCGGGCAGCACGCCGATCGCAGAGGCGGAGGACGCGACGGTGTCGCGCAGCGAGGCCTACTTCGGTCGTCTCGGCCTGTACCAGCTGATCGGCTTCGTGCAGTCGACGTTGACCGGACTGGGTCTGATCGTGTTCGTGGAGATCCAGCCGGTGCACCCGTTCCTGCTGATGCTGTCGTCCTGGATCATCTCGATGGTGTTCATAACGATCGTCTACACACTGGTGCTGTCCTTCGGCAGTGTGGGTAAGGCGATCGCGGTGATCATCCTGGTGGTACAGGTCGCCGGTGCCGGCGGTGCCTATCCGTTGCCGCTGCTGCCGGGCTGGTTCCAGGCGTTGCACCCGATCCTGCCGGCGACCTACGCCGTGGACGCGATGCGTTCGGCGATCGCCGGGATCTACAAGGGTGACTTCTGGATCAGCCTGGGCTGCCTGCTGATCTTCCTGATCCCGGCGCTGATCCTGGGTCTGCTGCTGCGTCGCTTCCTCGACGGTTACAACCGCAAGACCCTGCAGGCGATCGACTCGACCAAGGTGATGCTCTAAACCCAGACTCCCGTGGGCACGGGAACCGGGGTAGGGGGGACGACGGCAGGGGAGTTCCTGCCGGGGGAGTTACGGCCGGGGTCGGCCTTCGATCCAGTAGGCGATCCAGTTGACGAGTGCGGAGTCCAGGCCCCACTCGTCGACGGCCAGGCCCCGGACCATCTTCGACAGTCCGACCTCGCCACTGGCCCACACGTAGCTCGGTTGGGTGGACGGGTGTCCGGCTGCGGCGGCCTCGGTGAAGTGGGCGCGCACGGTCTCGGTGGCCTGCTCCGGGGTGGCGTCCAGGACAATGAGGGAGCCGACTTTGTCGGCCCACTGCTCGGCGAAGCCGGCCTCCAGGTCGTTGCCACCGTCGGTGACGATCACCAGGTGGTAGGACGCGAGGTCGTCGGGGTGGTGGTCGACGGTGAACTCCAGGACGGCGCGCAGGGCGGGGACCGCGGAGGGGTCGGCGACGAAGAGGGGACGCTCGTCGTTGTGGCGGGTCCAGATGGCGTTGGACAGCCAGATGCCGGCGGTGTCGCCGGGCTGGGCGGCGGCGACCCAGGTGGCGCCGGGGCCGGGGTGGTCGTCGTGCAGGACCACGTCGACGTCGATCTCCCCGGCGTCCTGCCGGAAGTGCCGGACGGTGTACCAGCGCAGGCCGGGGCGTTCGTTCTCGTCGATCTCGGCGACGGCGGCGCGGATGTTGCTCCCGGCGGTGTCGAAGGCGGTGAAGTCGCCGCGGTCACGGGGCATCAGCAGGCCGAAGAACTCATCGGGGCCGGTGAGGGTCAGCTCGCGCAGCGCGGGGGTGGCGAGGGTGAGCCGTCGCAGGTTCGGGGCGAGGTCGTCGGTGGCGGTGACGGTGACGGCGAGCAGCCGACCCGGATCGTCCGTCCCCTCCGGTGTGTTGCGCTGCGGGTGCTCGCGCAGTTCGGTGCTGGTCACCGCGGTGGCGGGGCGGGTGGTCATGGAGGCGGCTCCTAGCTGGTGGGGTGGTCGGCGGTGTGTCGGGTCTCGATGGTGGTCGCTGGATCAGCGTCGGCGATGTGCTCGCCGACCTCCGGTGGGGCCGAGGGCACGATCAGCGGCCCACCGGTGACCGGGTCGTCGATGACCACGGCATTGAGGTTGAAGATGTCCTTGAGCATCTCCGAGGTGATGATCTCGCGGGGCGAGCCGGTCACCATGACCTCGCCCTCGCGCATGACGACCAGGTGGTCGGAGTAGCGGACCGCCAGGTTCAGGTCGTGCAGCACCATCACCACGGTGCGGTCGAGCTGCTTCTTCAGCCGGCGCACCAGGTCGAGCAGTTCGATGGAGTGGGAGAGGTCGAGGTAGGTGGTGGGCTCGTCGAGGAAGAGGACGTCGGTGTTCTGGGCCAGCACCATGGAGATCCACACGCGCTGGCGCTGGCCACCGGACAGGGAGTCGACCGGACGGTCGGCCAGCGAGGCGACCGAGGTCATCTCGAGGGCGGCCATGACCTCTTCCTCGTCGGTGGAGGACCACTGGCGGATCCACGACTGGTGCGGGTGGCGTCCGCGGGCGACGAGGTCGGAGACGATCAGCCCGGGCGGGGCGACTGGCGACTGGGGGAGCACACCGATGATCTTGGAGAGGTCCTTGCGTTTCATCGACCCGATGTCGGTGGTACCGAGGTGGATCTCACCGGACCGGGGCGGCAGCAGCCGGGACATGGCGCGCAGCAGGGTGGACTTGCCGCAGCCGTTGGGGCCGATGACGGTGGTCACCTTGCCGACGGGGACCTGCAGGTCCAGGTCGTTGATGATTGCTTTGTCGTTGCCGTAGCCGACGGTGAGACCGGTGGCGCGGATGCTGTTGTCGCTCATTCGGTGGAGGCCCTCCGGTTGTTCTGGACGAGCAGGTAGATCAGGAAGATACCGCCGACGGCGGAGGTCAGCAGGCCGACGGGAAGTTCGACCGGCATAAGCGTCTGGGTGATGATGTCGGCGGCGACGAGCAGGCAGGCGCCGAACAGGGCGGCGGCCATCAGTGGTGGGGTGGAGCGTCCGCATAGACGCTGGGCGATCTGCGGGGAGACGAAGGCGACGAAGCCGATCGGCCCGGCGGCGGCGACGGCCATGGCGGCCAGGGCGACGGAGAACACCAGCAGGGCGATCTGCACCCCGGTGACGTTCTGGCCGAGCGAGCGGGCGATGTCGGGGCCCAGGATGCTGGCCATCAGCTGGAAGGCGATCCAGGCGAACAGTGGGGCACCGATGAGTACGGCGATCATCACCGGTGCGGCCTTGGTCCAGTCCGCGGCGTTGAGGGAGCCGGAGAGCCACAGTTGGGCGGTGGCGGCGTCGCGCAGGTCGGCCCGGGTCATCAGGAAGTTGATGTAGGCCATCAGCAGTGCGGAGATGATGATGCCGGACAGCACCAGGCGGAAGGGGTCCATGCCGCGTTGGTAGGCCAGCAGCCAGATCACCAGGCCGGTGAGCAGGCCACCGCCGAGGGCGGCCAGCGGGATGCCGACGCCGGCGAGCCAGCCGACGACGCCGGTGGCGGTGCCGCCGCCGAGCACGATGACGGTCACGGCCATGGCGGAGGCACCGGTGGTGATGCCGAGAATGTCGGGGCTGGCCAGGGCGTTGCGGGTCACGGACTGGGTCAGTGCACCGGAGAGGCCCAGGGCCGCGCCGACGACGATGGCGGTGACGGTCCGGGGCATGCGCCAGTCGAAGACCACGAGGTTCTCGATGCGTTCGCCGGCTCCGGTGACGATGATCTCGAAGACGCGCCACGGGCTGATCGGGAAGTCGCCGACGCCGATGGACACGCAGAACAGAACGAACACGGCGACGATCAGGGTGAGGGTGGTGAAGAACTGGCGGGGCCGCCACACCGTGGAGTAGACGCCGATGCGGAAGGCCGGACGCCCCGGCACAGTGCCGTCGGAGACGTAGCGGCGGATGCCGTGGGGACGCCGGGAGCGTCCGGTGCCGGACGCGTCGGCCTCGTCGGGGGCGACGGCGGTGGCGTTGGTGAGTGGACGCTCGGTCACAGCTGGACCACCTTCCTACGCACGAGCATGGCGATGAACAGCGGGGCGCCGACGAAGGCCATGACGATACCGACCTGGAGCTCGCCGGGGCGGGTGATGAGGCGTCCCACCACGTCGGCGTAGATCAGCAGGCAGGCTCCGGCCAGGGCACAGTAGGGCAGCATCCAGCGGTAGTCCGGGCCGGTCATCGAGCGCACCAGGTGGGGCACGACCAGGCCGAGGAAGGCGATGGGCCCGGCGGCGGCGGTGGCCGCTGCGGCGAGCAGGGCGATGATGACCATGCCGGTCAGTCGGGCGAGCTTGGTGTTGACGCCGAGGGACTGGGCGATGTCGTCGCCGAGGTTGAGCAGGTTGAGTTGGGGGCCGGTCGCGAAGGCCAGAACCAGGCCGAACAGGATGATCGGTAGCACGCCCCAGAAGACTCCCATGTCGCGGCCGGCGACGGATCCGACGGTCCAGAATCGCAGCCGGTCGAGGTTGCTGTCGTCGGTGAGTACCAGGGCACTGATGATGGCCTGGAGGACGGCGTTCATCGCCGCGCCACCGAGGATCAGGGTCAGCGGGTGGACGTTGCCGCCGCCGACGGAGGCGAGTCCGAAGACGATGGCGGTGGCGACGAGGGCACCACCGAAGGCCCAAACGGCGGTCATGCCGGTGCTGGTGACGTTGAAGAAGGCGAAGCTGACGACGACGGCGAGGGAGGCGCCGGAGGAGATGCCGAGGATGCCGGGGTCGGCCAGGGGGTTGCGGGTATGGCCCTGGATCAGGGCTCCGGCCACGCCGAGGGCGGCTCCGACGGCGATGCCGACCAGCGTGCGGGGGACGCGCAGTTCGGCGATGACCTGGAGGTCGGAGTCAGTGATGGTCCCCGGATTACGCAGCGCCGACGGCAGGTTGCGCAGTGCGGAGAACAGGCTGTCGGCCTCGATGATGCGGGAGCCGAATGCCAGGCTCAGGCCGATACCGAGGACCAGGAGTGCGAGCAGGCCACCGAGTCCGAGCAGGCGGCGGCGTCGCAGTTGCGAGGTGACGGTGACGGCACTCTTGTGCTTGCGCTTGGCCCTGGATGGTGGCCCGGGCGGGTCAGTGTGACTGACGGTGGATGCCGTCATGGTCCAAAGCCCCTTTCGATCGCGGAAAGACGAAAATGGGCGAGGCGACCGGGGGAAAACCCGGCACCTCGCCCGAGGATAGGTTCACCTTACGGTGAACCTCCGCGAGTCGCAATGCAGCTGCCCCTCACTACATGGGGCACCCCGGAACTCTAGAAGGGGAGCTTCGGCAGGGTGATGGCGTTGGAGAGGTTGACGCCGGCGACGATGAGGCTGATGACGGTGGTGATGTTGCCGATGGTGCCGAATGCGTCGTCGCCGACGAAGGAGCCGAGGATGCCGTCCTCGTCTTCCAGGGAGCCCAGGATGTTGTTGTCGCCGCCGATGCTGCTCTCGGAGGACAGTGCGGAGACGTCGGAACCGTCCTGGGCGGTGGCGATGCTGGCTCCGCCGAAGGCGACGGCGGTGGCGGTGGTCGCGGCGAGCAGGCTCTTCTTGAGCTTCATGTGGGGTGTCCTTTACGTCAGGGGGCAGTCGTGTCGCTGTTGTGGCGGCTCGACGTCCGGAATCACGGTGTCGCGCCCTTCCGGTCTGCGGTAGGACGCACTGACGTCGATCGTGCGACACGGTGAGGGCAGTGTCGAGGCCGACGATGGTCCTGTGACGTGTCACCTACGCGTGCGCGGGGGGATCGTGGGGCCGGGCGGGGGAGCTGTGGACGCGGTGCCCCGACGGAGATTTCTGACAGGAAAGCACAGGTGGGGACAGGTTGGAACATGTCTGACACGCAGCCCTCGTCGGCGAGAGTGCCCGTGTGGCCGGACCCTCTGGCGTTGCGATGGGCGGGGGTAGTCGATGTGGGGACTGCACAAATGCGTCCTGTGCGGCACTTTTGACGAGGAGTATCTACCCGGATAACTGACATGGGCGTCGGTGGCCGGACATGCGAAAGCCCCGCCCGGGAGGTTCCCGGGCGGGGCTTGTCGGGTGTGGCGGGTCGCTTATGCGGCACCCTGGGATGCCAGGAAGCCCTGGACGTCCTGGACGACACCCTGGAAGGTGTCGGAGGCGTCGACGACGGACTCGAAGGCGCCGGCGATGTCGCCGAGCGGGCTGGCGAAGTCGGCGATGAACTCCAGGGCCGCGGCGGCCTCCTGGATGTTGAAGGCGCCGTCCTCGTCGAACGAGCCCAGGACCTCGTCGCCGGCGACGGAGCCGGTCGAGCCCTCGGCGCTGCCGGCGTCCTCGCCCTCTTCACCGTCCTGGCCCTCTTCGGCGTCGTCGCCGTCCTGCGACGAAAGTTCAGGCAGGGAGCTGCCGGTCTCGTTGGCCGGGGTGTCGTTCTCGGCGTCCTGTGCTGCGGCGACACCGGTGCCGCCGATGGCCAGAGCGGATGCGGCGGCGAGGGTGATCAAAGACTTACGGGTCTTCATGAAGTCGGTTCTCCTTGGGGGATCAACATGTGAGGGGTAGGTACGGAGCCGACGCTAACATGGCTCGACAATTGCTGCTCCCCCAGAATTCGATGGAAATGTTTCATCCATATACCCCTCGGGGGTTATTCTCTCTACCCCCGGGGGGGGGGGTAAGTGAATCTCCCGGGGAGTGTTGTGGAAATGCCTGTGGGGGTATGTAAGGGAAATTTCAGGATCGGGAATGAAAAAACCCGCCCGATATAAGCGGACGGGTATTTTTCCGGAGCGAAGCTTAGAGGATGCCCTGGGACTCCAGGAAGCCGCGGGTATCGGCCAGGACGCCCTGGTAGGTGTCGGAGGCGTCGATGACGGCGCTGTAGGCGTCGGCGATGCCCTTGACGTTGCCAGCGACGACGGCGGTGCCGGCGATGACGGCAGCGACACCGGCCAGGCTGACGACGCCGGTCTCGCCGTCTTCCCAGATCTGGTTGAAGAAGCCGTCGGCCTGGACGGAGCCCTGCGGGTCGAGGGCGCCGTCGGAGGTCGAGCCCTGGATGCTGCCGAGGATGGCGGAGCCGTTGGCGCCCTCCTCGCCTTCAGCGCCGTTGGAGCCCTCGCTGGAGCTGGAGGCGGAGCCCTCGGCGGGCAGCTCCTCGTCCTGGGCGGCGGCGATGCTGGTGCCGGAGATGGCCACGGCGGAAACGGTGGCGAGGGAAATGAGGGACTTGCGAACCTTCATTGGGTTGTCGCTCCTTCTTGGAATCGTCAAAACGAGGGGTGGGTACGCAGACGAAGCTAACACGGACCAAGGGGAACCAAAGTGTATTTATTTCGGGTTAACCTTAAGTTCAGATTCCCCGAGGGGCATTTAAGTGAGTGAATGACACTGAGAAGTATAAGAACTGTCAAGCAATGCGGTGTGGGGCATGCCACATATGCGGCGCGGGGCATATATAATATGCGGGGCGGGGTATAAGAATTGCATCCGATTGAAGGCATGAAAAACGGCACCCGGCCGAGAGGGGCCGGATGCCGGAGGCGTAGTGGGGGCGGTCAGCGAGGCGACCGTCAGGGGCTACGGGGTGATGCTGTTGATGAAGTTGCGGGAGTCCTCGGTGAAGTCGTCCACGAACTGCTGGATGTCCTTGGTGGCGTTGTAGATGTTCGGGGCGATGGAGATGGAGCCTGCGACGGCGGTGCCGGTTGCGGCGAGGCCGATCAAGGCGCTGACGGCCTGGTTGAGGTTGAAGTTGCCATCGGTGTCGGAGGAGTCGAAAGCTGCACTGAGCTGCTTCGAGAGGTTGGCGCCCTCGAGTGATCTGGTCGAGGAGCCGTTGCCGTTAGTCGGGAGCTCGCCTGCATTGTCCTGCTCGGCGGCGGCGACGCCGGTGCCGGCGATGGTGAGTGCGACGGCGGAGCCGCCGGCGATGATGCTCTTCTTGAAAAGAGTAATACTACTCTGTGAGTTGTGAGGGGAATAGGTTCGGAAGAAGCGTAGTGTGGGCTTGCTTTGCCCGGCAGGGTAACTTCTCGGAAGTGCCCCAAACCGGGGGTAAGTTTCCCCACTGTGTAACGGTGAGGTGAACGCACCGATGTTCGCGACTTACCCCTGCCTGACCGCTGGGTCGCTTCAGCGCCGTTCCCCAATGTCGATCGTGCGCAGTGCCGACTTGTCTCTGGAAGCGAGGGTGTGCGAAGATACACGGGTTGTCCGCGTGCTGCTCTCCATCGTTCCCCGCCTGGACTGGTGTGATGAGCGCCGCGGCCAACTCGACCGTGCACGTCAGGGACGGTAATCCTACGTGCAACAGAACTACTAGGTCTACAAGGAGACTCCAGTGATTCAGCAGGAATCGCGTCTGCGGGTCGCCGACAACACCGGTGCCCGGGAAATCCTGGTCATCCGCGTGCTCGGCGGATCCACCCGACGCTCCGGCGGTATCGGCGACGTCGTTGTCGCCACCGTCAAGGAGGCCACCCCCGGTGGCAACGTCAAGGCCGGCGACATCGTCAAGGCCGTTGTCGTCCGCACCAAGAAGGAGACCCGTCGTCCGGACGGCTCCTACATCAAGTTCGACGAGAACGCCGCCGTCCTCATCAAGGGCGCCGACAACACCGACCCCCGCGGTACCCGCATCTTCGGGCCGGTTGCTCGTGAGCTGCGCGACAAGCGCTTCATGCGCATCGTTTCTCTCGCTCCGGAGGTGCTCTAACCCATGAAGATTCGTAAGGGCGACACCGTCCTCGTCATCTCTGGCCCGGACAAGGGCGCGAAGGGCCGGGTCATCGAGGCCTACCCGACCCGCGACAAGGTCCTGGTCGAGGGCATCAACCGCATCAAGAAGCACGTCGTGAACTCCGCACCCGAGCGTGGCGCAGAGTCCGAGGGCATCGTCACCCAGGAAGCCCCCATCCACGTGTCCAACGTGATGGTCCTGGACGCCGACGGTGAGCCCACCCGCGTCGGCTACCGCTTCGACGAGGACGGCAAGAAGATCCGCATCTCGCGCCGCACCGGGAAGGACATCTAAATGAGCGAGAACTACACTCCCCGGCTCAAGACCCGCTACCGCGGTGAGATCCGTGAGACCCTGAACAACGAGTTCAGCTACGACAACGTCATGCAGATCCCCGGCGTGACCAAGGTCGTCGTCAACATGGGTGTCGGCGAGGCTGCTCGCGACTCCAAGCTGATCAACGGCGCCATCCACGACCTGACCCTGATCACCGGCCAGAAGCCGCAGATCCGCGTCGCCAAGAAGTCGATCTCGAACTTCAAGCTGCGCGAGGGTATGCCCATCGGTGCCCGCGTGACCATGCGCGGCGACCGCATGTGGGAGTTCCTGGACCGCCTGCTGACCGTTGCCCTGCCCCGAATCCGCGACTTCCGCGGCCTCTCGGACAAGCAGTTCGACGGCAACGGCAACTACACCTTCGGTCTCAACGAGCAGTCCATGTTCTACGAGATCGACGTCGACAAGATCGACCGTCCCCGCGGTATGAACATCACCGTGGTGACCACCGCCACCAACGACGACGAAGGCCGCGCTCTTCTGCGCGAGCTGGGCTTCCCGTTCGAGGCCGGCCAGAACGCCGCCAAGTAACACCGGCGACGCTTCACCGCCAACCACCGCTCACCACCGGGTTCAACCCCGGTCGGTGGGCGGTGGTTTTCGTGTACCAGGACCAGGGGACACGCGAGGGAGTCACGCGAGGTGGCGCACCGACTCATCCGGCACCGCCAGCCGGTAGCCCCGCTTGTAGACGGTCTGGATCAACTCAGGCTGCTCCATCGCACTACGCACCCGGGCGACCGCGACCTCCACCGCACGCTCCGTGGCGTCCTCCCCGGTCATCGCCGACAACTCCTCGGCGATCTCCGCCCGCGACAACACCTGGCCCGGACGCGACCACAGGATGTGCAGCAGCTCGGCACCGGTACGTCCCAAGGGGTGGAACGTGCCGTCCAACAACGCCCCACCGGTGCGCACATGCAGCTCACCGACATCGGTGCGTACCGCAGTGGACGGCCCCGCCATGTGCATCACCACCTCGCGCACCAGAGCGCCCAGGCGGAAACGCTCCGGCACGATCGGCTCGATCCCATGCTCCCGCAGCGGGCCCGCGGTGATCGGACCAACGGCGCCGAACACGGTGCGCTCCGTGGCGGCCTCCAGCACCGCCGGCAGGGTGCCCAGCTCCTCGGCACTCTGCAACCAGGCCTTCGCACCCGGGGCAGAGGTGAACAGGACCGCGTCGATGCGTCCCGAGGCGACCATCCCGGTCGTGCGTCCGACCAACGCGGGGTCCGGCGGCGGACCCCAGCGGTAGATCACCAGGCCACGCACCAGCGCACCGGCATCGGTCAGACTCTTCTCCATGTGCGGGTCACCGGCACCGTGATGCTGGATCACGATGCGCTTGCCGCGGACGCCGCCGGCCAACAGGTAGTCGATGATCTCGGTGGACGTCTCGGTCTCGGCGACCCAGTCGATCTCCAAGCCGGCCTGCTGCACCGCGCCGCGGGCCTTCGGGCCACGCACCAGGATCCGGGCCTGCTCCAGGGTCTCGACGAGTTCCTGCTGGACACCGTCCTGCTCGGCGGCGTCCATCCAGCCGCGGAAGCCCACACCGGTGGTCGCCACCAGGATGTCCGGCGGGTCAGCGATCAGCGCCCGGGTCTCCGCCAGTAGCTCCGCGTCGTCGAAATGCGAGGTGATCGCCAACGGGGGAGCGATCGTGGTCTCCGCGCCATGACGCTGCAGTGCGGTGGCGAACTCGCCGGAACGACGGTCCACCGGAAGCAGGATCGAACATCCCGCCAGCGCCTCAGACAATTGACGTGCGTGGGTCATGCCATGACCGCCTGCGGGACGTGGGCGAGGTGTGCAGGGTGTGCTGGAGGCGCAGGGTGTGCAGGGGAAGTGACCTGCGGGGATGCGACGGCATCGAGAAGTCCGGCGCGTGCCGTCTCACCGACGACGATCACTGCCGGGGCGCGCACCCCGTTGACTTCTGCTGCTGTCACCACACTGCCCAGAGTAGCGCGGGTACAGCGCTGCCCGGGTCGGTGGGCGTTCTCAACGATCGCCACCGGACGGTTCGCCGGGACACCGTCGGCCAGCGCGGTGGCGACCATGTCGCGCAAGGTCGAGACACCCATCAGGATGACGACGGTGGTGGCATCGTCCAGTAACGCGGCCCTGGTCCGGGCGTCCCATCGGCGGTGGCCGTTGACCACGTGCACGGCATCGGCGACACCCCGGTGGGTGACCGGGATTCCGGCGGAGGACGGCGCGGCGACCGCGCTGCTGATCCCGGGGACGACCTCGACCGGCACCCCGGCGGCACGGCAGGCGATGACCTCCTCGCCGCCGCGTCCGAACACGAACGGGTCGCCACCCTTCAACCGGGCGACGGTGAGTCCCCGCTGGGCCCGGTCGACGATGATCGCGTTGATCTCCTCCTGGGGGCTGGGGTGGTGGCCGGGACGCTTGCCGACATCGATGACCTCGGTGTTCTCGTCGCAGAACTGTGCAAGGTCGGTGGGGCCCAGGCGGTCGTGGACGATTACGTCGGCGGCTGCCAGGAGGCGGTGGGCGCGGACGGTGAGCAGGTCGGTCGGGCCGGGGCCGCCGCCGATGAGGTGGACGGTGCCGGTGGAAGGTGTGGCGGGCTGTGTGGTGGTTTGGGGGCGTGCGGCCAGCTGGTGGGTCTCGTCGACCTGGCGTGCCACGGCCCGGACGACCTCGGCGGACCGCCTGGGATTGGGCGAGCCGGTGGACAGGGCGCCGAAGACCATGTCGCGACGTCGGGCCTGGGCCGGCATGCGGGCAGACCCGTGGGGTGCGCAGGAGGCGTTGATGCACCAGATCCGTCGGGCGCGGCACTCCTCGGCGACCCCGGAGTCCACCGCCGGGTCGCCGGTGGCGGTGTGGACCAGCCAGGCGTCGTCCAGATCCTCGGGGCGGTAACACCGCGGCTCCCAGACTGGTGGAGTGGTGGTGTGGGGCGTGGAGTTATCGGAGGTGGTGTTGGCGGCGGTGGTGTTGTCGGATGCCGTGGCCGAACGGAGGAAGGCCTCGGTCCGTGGAGAAAGCTCCGGGGCGATGATACGGAGTATCGCACCTTGGGTGTGCAGGGCTGCGGCGCGGCGGGCCGTCACATCGCCGCCGCCGATGAGGACGATCTCGGTGTCCCGGACATCCAGTCCGGTCAGTACGAAAGTCACTGGTATTCCTCCAGGTCACGGAAGGGAGCAGTCGAGGGGGGTGCAGTCGGGTCGTGCAGTCGGTTTCAGTCAGGGGCACGTGGAAGTGCCATCACTGATTGAGGTTAGGAGGTGGCTGTTTCCCCCAATATGCCCTTCGGCTACGGCAATGAGACAAAAAACTCACACGGCCGGGGTCGGCTGTGTGAGATTTCAGGGCGCGTTTGTCACCACCGGTAGTCCAGAAACTTCCCATCGAAGGTGACGATCACACGGTCGCCGTCCGGATCGGGCCGACGCTCGATGTCCACGGTGAAGTTGATCGCGCTCATGATGCCGTCGCCGAACTCCTCGTGAATCAACGCCTTCAACGCCGGCCCGTAAACGCCGAGTGCCTCGCTGAACCGGTAGATGGTCGGGTCCCTCATGGTTTCTGGGTCGGTCCCGCGGTTCGGCTGGGTCGTGAGGGATTCGGCGACGCTGTCGTCCAGTCCCAGTAATGCGCACGCCGCGGCCGCCTGTTCAGTGGTCATGGGGTGCTGGCCCAACAAGGCCGCGGTCGTCCAGACCAGGGGTGTGCCCAGGTCCTCGGCGATACCCGCCCATGTCCTGCCGGTGCGTAACCGGGCCGCCTCAATATGCCTCGCCGCCTCTGCGCGGGTCATGATCGGTTCCATCACCGGTTCCATGTAGGTCTTCTCCTTCTACTCAGGGCGGCCGGGCTGTCTCGTCGCTACAGGGACACGCTTCCCGGTCATTGCGCGCCCTTGCGTATCCACCTGCTCCGGCGCACCTCCGGCGACCGGAGATCCCTGTGGTCGTTGGGGATCGTCCGCGTCCTGGGCGTCCCCGTTCTGCGGTGTCTGCGGTGTCTTCGGTGTCTTCGGTGTCCGGACGTAGGAGTAGTACATCGGCAGTCCCACGAACAACAGTCCACCGACGATATTGCCCAGTAAGGTGGGGATCTCGTTCCAGACCAGGTACTGGCCGAGGGAGAAGTCACCGCCGAGCATCAGCCCGGCCGGGAAGAGGAACATGTTGACCACGGAGTGCTCGAAGCCCATGTAGAAGAACAGCATGACCGGCATCCACATCAGCAGGGCCTTGCCACCAGCACTGCGGGACATCATTGAGGCGACTACGCCGGTGGAGACCATCCAGTTGCACATCACCGCGCGCAGGAACAGGGTGAGCATGCCGGCTGCCCCGTGTTCGGCGTAACCGGCGGTACGGTCGTGACCGATCTCGCCGAGGCGCTCGCCGATGGCATCCGGCGGGGTGGAGAAGCCGTAAGTGGTGATGATGGACATCAACAGTGCGACCAACACCGCGCCGACCATGTTGCCGAGAAACACCAGGCCCCAGTTGCGCAGCAGACTTCGCCAGGTCACACCGGGCCTCTTGTCGATCCAGGCCAGCGGCACGAGGGTGAAGACACCGGTGACCAGGTCGAAACCCATCAAGTAGAGAAGGATGAATCCGACGGGGAAGATCATCGCGCCGAGCAGTGGTTCACCGGTGTTGACGGTGATCGTTGTGGCGAGGGCCGCGCCGAGGGCGAGGATGGCTCCGGCCATCGTCGCCTTGATCAGTGTTTCACGGGTTGCCATCCCGGTTTTCTTCTGTCCGGCGTCGACCATCGCGGTGGCGACGTCGGCCGGTGGGACGTAAGACATGGGTCTCCTGGGGTGAGCGGTAGGTTCGGTGGAGGGGGGAGCTTCGGACCGTCAGTAATGCAGGAGGACGCGACGCTCACCGTGGTCGTCGATGACCTGGACGGGGAAGGTCTGCAGGGTGTGGTCCTCGTCCTCCAACGAGACCCCGTCGGTCAGCCGGAAACGCTGCTTGAGCAGTGGGGAGGCGACCGTGGGGACACCGTCGTGATCGCCGACGATGCCGCGGCTCATCACGGCTGCGCCCATGTACGGGTCGATGTTGGACACCGCGTACACGCCGGTGCTCGCCTGGTCAGTGCTTGCCTGATCTGCGCTGGTCCTGGCGGTGCCGGTCTTGTCGCTGACGCGGAAGAGGGCGACCTGGGTGCCGTCGGGCAGCAGGACAGCGGCACCGAGGTTGTCCTCGAGTTCGTCGAACAGGCAGATGCTCACGGGGTGGGTGGTGACAGTCATGGTCTTGGCTCCTTCAGGGAGTGGGGAAGAACGAGTGGGGAAGGGGGGGGAGTTGGTGGTTATACGGCGCTGCGCAGGCCCGGCATCGGCAGCGGGACCGTCCGGCCGTCCTGCTTCTGGAACTGGACGGTGGGGTCTGGTGACCCGGGCGCGTTGACGAAGGAGACGAAACGGCGCAGCTTCTCCGGGTCGTCGAGGACGGCCTTCCACTCGTCGGTGTAGTCGTCGACGTGGCGGGCGATGAACTGCTCCAGGTCGTCGCCGATCCCCAGGGAGTCCTCGCAGACGACCTGGCGGATGTGGTCCAGGCCGCCCTCGGTCTCCTCAACCCAGGCGGCGGTGCGCTGCAGGCGGTCGGCGGTGCGCACGTAGAAGGCGATGAAGCGGTCGATGTAGCGGATCAGCGTGGGCTCATCCAGGTCGCCGGCGAGCAGTTCGGCGTGGCGCGGGGTCGCGCCACCGTTGCCGCCGACATACAGGTTCCAGCCGTGCTCGGTGGCGATCACGCCGACGTCCTTGCCGCGGGCCTCGGCACACTCGCGGGCACAGCCGGAGACACCCATCTTCAACTTGTGCGGACTACGCAAGCCCCGGTAGCGCAACTCCAGATCGACGGCCATCTTCACCGAATCCTGCTGGCCGTAGCGGCACCAGTCGGTGCCCACACAGCTCTTCACCGCGCGCAGCGACTTGCCGTAGGCCTGGCCGGACTCCATGCCGGCGTCCACCAGGCGACGCCAGATGGCGGGCAGCTGCTCCACCCGGGCACCGAACATGTCGATGCGCTGGGCGCCGGTGACCTTGGTGTACAGGTCGAAGTCGCGGGCGATCTCACCGACGACGATGAGCTGTTCGGCGGTGACCTGGCCACCGGGCATCCGCGGCACCACGGAGTAGGAGCCGTTGCGCTGGATATTGGCCAGGAAGCGGTCGTTGGTGTCCTGCAGGGCGGCATGACCGTCGTCCAGGACGTGGTGACCGGTGTTGAGTGTGGCGAAGATGGACGCCATCGTCGGCTTGCAGATCTCGCAGCCGTGGCCGGTGCCGAACCGCTTGATGAACCGGGGGAAGTCGCGGATGACGGTGGCCGCGGCACACTGGAACAGTTCCGCACGCGACTGGCTGAAGTGCTCGCACAGAGCCTTGGACTGCTCGATGCCCTCGGCGTCGAGGAGCTGGCCGAGCAGGCCCACGCAGGACCCGCAGCTGGTTCCGGCCCGGGTGCAGGTCTTCAGGTCCGCCACCGAGCAGGCGCCGTCGCCGATGGCGTCCCGGACGTCCTTCTTGGTGACGTTGTTGCAGGAACAGATCTGGGCGGCGTCCGGCAGTGCGGCGACACCGGCACCGGCAGCACCGTCATCCCCGGCGGACGGGGTGATGAACGCCATCGGGTTGGTCAGCTCCGCGTCGACCATGGGGCGCAGCATGGCATAGGCGTTGGCATCCCCGACGAGCACCCCGCCGAGCAAGGTCTTGCCGTCGGTGTCCATGACGATCTTGCCGTAGGTCCCGGCGAAGGGGTCGTTGACGGTCAGCGGTCGGGCACCCTCGGTGGTGCCGTGGGCGTCGCCGAAACTGGCGACGTCGACACCCAGCAGTTTCAGCTTGGTGGACATGTCCGGGTCCTCGAAGGACGTCGGTTCTCGCCCTGTGATCCGGTCGGCGACGATCTCCGCGGTGGTGTAGCCCGGGGCGACCAGGCCGTAGCAGACCCCGTCGACGGCGGCGCACTCGCCGACCGCGCTGATGTCCGGGTCATTCGTCCGGCACAGTCGGTCGGTGAGGATGCCGCCGCGCGGGGCCTTGTCCAGCGGGGCGGGGGTGGCGGCATCGGCGAGGGCGTCGTGGGGACGCACACCGGTGGCGAAGATCACCAGGTCCACGGTGAGGTGGTTGATGGTGGGGTTCTCCGGGGCCGGCTCGCCGGGCGCGGGGACGGGGGAGGAGAGGGTGAGGGTCAGGTTGCTGGAGTCGCTGTCGGTGCGCGCGATGACATCGGTGCCGGTGTTGACGTGCACTTGCACGCCGAGTTCGCGGACCTTGTCCGCCAGCAGGACGCCACCGTCGGCGTCCACCTGGATCGGCATCAGACGGGGGGAGCGTTCGATGATGTGGGCCTCGGCACCGAGCAGTTTCAGGGCGTTGGCGGCCTCCAGGCCGAGCAGGCCACCGCCGATGACCGCACCGACCGGGGAGCGTCCCGCCGCCCGGGCGTCCTCGACGAGGGTGCGGATGTCGTCGAGGTCGTCGAGGGTGCGGTAGACGGTGCAGCCCGGCAGGTCATGGCCGGGCACCGGCGGGACGAAGGCGTAGGAGCCGGTGGCCAGCACCAGATGGTCGTAGGCGACGGTGCTGGTTGCGGCACCGCTGTCACAGATGACGGTGTGGGCGTCCCGGTCGATGCCGGTGGCCTTGGCGTGCACCACGGTCACCGAGTCCGGGAGGTCGGCCAACTCCAGGGCGGTGCGGTCCCAGGAGGACACGTAGCTGGAGAGTGCGACCCGGTCGTAGGCGTGGCACGACTCCCCGGAGATCACGGTGATGTGGGCATTCGGGTCGCGGTCGAGGATCTCGGTGACGGTGCGGTGACCGACCATGCCGAAGCCGACGATGACAGTGTGCGGGGTGTGCGGGGTGTGGGGATTCTGGGAGGGCGTCAGTTGTGGGGTCATGTCTGATGACGCTAGAAGTCTCCCACCGCAGAAGGTACAGATGAGAGCAGTGTTTTACAGCGGGTTCACCGGTGACCTGCAGCGGGGCGTGTGGGGACACGGGCAGGAAACATGCGAAACACGCAAGTTTCAGGCCGTGTGATTCAGTACACGTCGCGGACGTAGCGACGTTCGGCGGCCAACCCGGCGACGAAGGAGCGGGCGTCCTCGGAGTCCATGCGTCCTTGCTCGGCGACGATCCGGCACAGCGCGGAGTCGACGTCGGCGGCCATGCGTCCGGCGTCGCCGCAGACGTAGAGGTGCGCGCCGCGTCCGATCCACTCCCACAGGTCCGCGGCATGGTGCAGCATCCGGTCCTGGACGTACACCTTCTTCTCCTGGTCGCGGGAGAACGCGGTGTCGAAGCGGGTGAGGATGCCGCGATGGTGCATCCCGGACAGCTCCTCGCCGTAGAGGAAGTCGGTGTCGCGGTGGCGGTCGCCGAAGAACAACCAGTTGTCGCCGGCCGCGCCCGAACACATCCGGTCCTGCAGGAACCCGCGGAAGGGAGCCACGCCGGTGCCGGGGCCGATCATGATCATCGGGGCGTCCGGACGCTCCGGCGGGCCGAAGCTACGGTTCGGCTTGATGAACACCTCGACCTCGTCGCCGGGGGTGAGCTCGGCGAGGAAACCGGAGCTGACCCCCCGACGCGATGCACCGCGCGGGCTGGTGAACGCCACCGTGGAGACGGTGATCTCCACCTGGTTCGGGTCCGCCAGCGGGGAAGAGGAGATGGAGTACAGCCGGGGGCGGAGCTCGGTGAGAACCTCCAGCCATTCCGTGAGATCCGCCGTCACCGGGTAGGACGCCAGGACGTCGCACAGGTGGCGGCCGTAGGCGAAGGTGCGCAGTGCGGTGGCATCTGCGGTGTTACCGGCGCTGCCGGTGAGCTCGTCGATGCCGGCGTCCGGGTGCTGGCGGTGCACCAGCTCCAGCAGAGCGGGCGTGACGGAGGTGATGTCGAGCCGGGTCAGTGCCTCGCGTAGTGGCTGTCCGGTCTCCGGGTGGGGTACGGCCGGGTCCAGACCGGTGAAGTGGAGGAACTCGTCGACGGTGGTGGCGCGGTTGCGCGGAAGGACGCCCAGAGCATCGCCGGTGCTGTAGGCGGTGGCATCGCTGGCGCTGTCGGCGTCAGTGGTGCTGTCCGCGTCGGCGGGGAGGCAGGGCAAGGTGAAGGTGTAACGCCGGACCTCCCGCCCAGTGGCCGCCGGATCACCACCAGTGAGCCTGGACGCTGCGGCTACGGTGGCGGTCACCGGATTCGCCCGGGAACCCCGCGCCGGACCCTGCGAGGCTGCACTGGAGGAGGTGGCACGGGCGATATCGTCCGGATCAGCCCCCAGCGCCTCGGCTGCGGCAGCGAACCAGGACGCTGCAGTCCCGGCGAAGTCCGGTTCGCAGGACGCCCGGGGTAGCAACAGTTCGGCGCCCAGGGCGCTCACGCGATCCTCCAGTTTCCGGGCGAAGCCGCAGAAGTCGGCGTAGGAGGAGTCGCCGAAGCCCAGCACCGCACAGCGAAGACCAGCAAGAGCTGGTGCACCTGCGGCACCCGATGCGTCCTGCTTGTCCTGCTTGTTCTGCAGTGCCTCCAGTTCCTCCCACAACGAGGCGGCCATGTCCGGGGCGTCGCCGTCGCCGGTGGATGAGACCACGAACAGGACGGTGCCCTGCAGCTTTCCGACATCCACGGAGTCCGCGCAGCGGGCTCGGGCCGGAACACCGACGGCGGTCAAGGAGGAGACAAGACCGGGGACGTACTCCTCGACGGTGCCGGTCTGTGACGCCCAGACGACCGAAACAGTGTCGGCATCATCGGCGCCGTCTGCACCGTCAGCATCATCGTCCATGTCGTCCGGTGTCTTCGGTGCCGCAGCCACCCGCAGCAGCGACACCGCACAGGCCTTGAACTCCGGCTGCAGGGACTCCGGATCCACCGCATCGGTGGTCAGCTCATTGACCGGGACATTGGCGAAATGCATGGGGATGAAACACGTGCCGGGCACAATGCCCTCGTCGACCACCGCCGGGGCGTCCAACGTGCCGCGCCGGGAGGTGACCCGCACGATGTCGCCTGCCCCGATGCCCAGGGGCTCGGCATCGGTGGGGTGGACCTGCACGAAGCCGGACGGATTGAGCTTCATCAGCTTCTTCACCCGACCCGTCTTCGTCATCGTGTGCCACTGGTGCGGCAACCGGCCGGTGGTCAGGGTCAGCGGGAAGTCCTCGTCCGGCAGCTCGTGCGGCGGCAACCACGGCCGGGCGACGAACTGTGCCCGGCCGGTGTCGGTGGGGAAGGCCAGGCGCGGCACCTCACCATCATCGGTGACCAGCCGGGACTGACTGATGCCGTCGTTGAGGTAACGCACCGGGTTGCGCGCGTCACCACCCGGTGCGACCGGCCACTGCACCGGACCGTCCTTCAGCCGGGCATGGTCCACCCCGCGCAGGTCCCAGCCGGTGCGGGGATTGTGGAAGCGTCGGATCTCGTCGAAGATCTCCGCGGCACTGGCAAAATCGAACCCGGGGAAACCCATCGCCCGGGCGACCCGGCAGATCAGCTCCCAGTCCGGGGCGGCCTCGCCCGGGGCGTCCAACAGGGGAGAGGACAGGGTCATCGTGCGTTCAGAGTTGACCATCACGCCGTCCGACTCCGTCCACAACGCCGCCGGGAGCACGATATCGGCGTGCCCGGCGGTGGCGGAACCGGCGTAGGCGTCCTGCACGACCACCAGGTCCGCACCGGTGAGACCCTTGATGACCTGCGAGGAGTTCGGCACGGTGGCCGCCGGGTTGGTGCAGATCACCCACACCGCGCGAACCGGCGAGTCCTCGTCGCCGAGCTCGCGGAACAGGTCCACCGTGCCGCCGCCGAGGTCGGTGTGCAGCGTGCCCGGCGGTACCTCCCAGATGTCCTCGACCTCGGCGCGCTGGGCGTCGTCGAGCACACTGCGCTGGCCGGGCAGACCCGGACCCATGTAGCCCATCTCCCGGCCGCCCATCGCATTGGGCTGGCCTGTCAACGAGAACGGGCCGGCGCCGGTGGTGCACAATGCGCCGGTGGCCAGGTGCAGATTGCACAGGGCGGTGGTGTGCCAGGTGCCGTGGACGGACTGGTTCAGCCCCATCGTCCACAGGCTCACGAACCTGCGGGTGGACCCGATCCATTCGGCGGCGGTGCGCAGATCGTCCTCCTCGATGCCGGTGATCCGGGAGACCTCCTCGACCGGGTAGTCGGCGAGGTGGTCCTCCATGACCTCCCAGTTGTCGGTGTAGGACGCGATGAACTCAGGGTCGGTGTCGCCGTTGTCGCAGATCATCCGCAGCAGACCGTTGAGCAGCGCCATGTCGGTGCCCGGGGCGACCGGCAGGTGCAGGTCCGCCTTCTTCGCCGTGGCGGTGCGGCGCGGGTCGACGACGATGAGCTTCGCCCCGGCCTTCACCCGGTCCATCATCCGCAGGAAAAGGATCGGGTGGCAGTCGGCCATATTTGCCCCGGTGACCAGGAAGACGTCCGCATGGTCGAGGTCGTCGTAGGAGCCGGGCGGGCCGTCCGCGCCGAAAGCCTGCTTGTAGCCGGTAGATGCCGAGGCCATGCACAGCCGCGAGTTCGACTCGATGAGGTTGGTGCGCAGGTAGCCCTTGGCCAGCTTGTTCGCCACATACTGGGCCTCCAGCGTCATCTGGCCGGAGACGTACAGTGCCACGGCATCGTGCCCGTGCTCCTCGCGCAGGGCGGTGAAGCGGCGGGCGACCTCGTTGACTGCGCCGGTGGTATCGGATGCCTCCCCGTCGACCAGGGCGGTCGTCTGGCGGCCACCGGAGACCAGCAGGTCGGCGGTGGTGGAACCCTTGGTGCACAACCTGCCCCGGTTGACCGGGTGGTCCGGGGTGCCGCGCGAGGTGAGGGTGCCATCTGGGGAGGCGGTGAGCGTGAGGCCGCAGCCGACGCCGCAGTAGCCGCACATGGTGTCGACCGAGCGGGTGTCGACCGAGCGGGACTGGTCAGGTGTCGTTGACGAGGAGGTGGGGGAGGTGGGGGACGTAGTGGAGGGAGTGGAGGGAGTGGAGGGAGCGGAGGGAGCGGAGGTCGGGGTGTTGGCGGCGGCTGCTGTGGAACTCATGTGCCGCTACGTTAGGACGCCGGTGTTGCCGCAGCGTCTAGGTCACGTTTCGGTCAAAAGACCTCCGGCTCACACATTGAGGGGCAGCAGTGCGCGAACTCCGTCACCGCGGGATCATCATTGTGTCACTGGGCAGAAATAGCGTCCTACCTGCTGTGAAGCTTCTGTTTCCGGGTTCTCTCCCGGCTGTCGAGGTTGTCCGGGCACGGTTACAGCTTGGAGGCAGTCCATTGAAACGACGACCCGAACAGGATCCCGCGTGACCACGACACGGACCACGACGACCCCCGACTCTCCTACAACCCGTCCCGCCCAGAACCCCGCCCAGGCCGGCCCGTCCGACACTTCTGCGTCGCACTCTTCTGGCGATCCCCGCATCGAGATGACGGAAGGACGGTGGATCACCAACTGGGATGCCGAGGACCCGGCATTCTGGAACGGCCCCGGACGCCAGGTCGCCCGACAGAACCTCATGTGGTCGGTGTTCTGCGAGTTCCTCGGCTTCGCCGTCTGGCAGATGTGGTCGGTGACGGTGATCTTCCTGCCCCAGGCCGGTATCGACCTGACGTCCTCCCAGCAGTTCTGGCTGGTGTCCCTGCCGCCGCTGGTCGGTGCGACCGCCAGGATCCCCTACAGCTTCACCGTCCCGATCTTCGGCGGGCGCAACTGGACGGTGATCTCCGCGCTACTGCTGCTGATCCCCACGCTGGCCACCGCGCTGGTGCTCACCGCCGACAACCCGCCGGTGTGGATCCTCTTCATCATCGCCGCGACCGCAGGGCTGGGCGGCGGCAACTTCGCCAGCTCCATGTCGAACATCACCTTCTTCTACCCCAAGGCGGAGAAGGGTGCGGCCCTCGGCATCAACGCCGCCGGCGGAAACCTGGGCGTGGCCGTGGCACAGCTGGTCATCCCCATCGCCGTGACCGTCTTCGCCTTCGGCGCCTTCGAACCGAACCTGTCGGTGGCCGGACTGATCTGGGTGCCGCTGATCCTGCTGGCCGCCTGGGGCGCACGACGCTACATGCACAACCTCTCCAATGCGACCAATGACATCAAGGGCTCCCTGTCTGCCCTGAAGGAGAAGCACCTCTGGATCATCTCCTTCCTCTACGTCGGCGCCTTCGGCTCCTTCATGGGCTTCGGCTCGGTATTCCCGACGCTGATCAAGGCACAGTTCCCGGACTTCTCCTCCTTCACGGTGCTGGGTGCCGCACTGAGCCTGGCGTTCATGGGGCCGCTGGTCGGATCCCTGGCCCGTCCCTACGGCGGCAAGCTGGCTGACCGGATCGGCGGCGCCCGGGTGAGCATCGTGGTCTTCCTGTGCATGGCACTGGTGACCGCGACGATGGTGATGCTGCTCGACGGCATCAGCTTCGGGGTCTACCTGGTGCTGTTCCTCATGCTGTTCACCCTGACCGGCCTGGCGAATGGCTCGACCTACCGCATGATCCCGACCGTCTTCGAGCTCTCCGTACCTGCCGACGACCCGGTCGGCCATGAGCGCAAGAGTGCCGCGGCGCTGGGCTACATCGGCGCGATCGGTGGTTTCGGCGGCTTCGCCATCCCGCAGGTGCTGAACCTGTCGCAGAGCACGACCGGCAGCTTCGCCACCGCCTTCTGGGTCTTCGCCGGGGCCTACGTGGTGATGGCTGCGGTGGTGTGGGTGGTGTACCGCCGGCCCGGCACCCGCTTCGCCGCCGCGAACGTGTAGGTGCGGCGTCCGTGCGGTGTCCGTGCGGTGTCCGTGCGGCGGTGGACGTCATTCGTCACACCTCCGGCGTTTTTCCTTGGGGGCGGAAAACGTCCTGACCTGCGCGTCTCACGATGCGGAAATCGCGAGGGGTGTGATAGATAGCCGGGCCGCGGGAGGCTGGGGACGGGGAGGGGAGACGTGCGGCCAGTGAGCGCGGGGAGGGGAGAGGCAGGCAGGGGTCGACCAGGCCTAGAGGCCGCCGAGCAGGTGCTCGGCGGACTGCGACAACTCGGCGCGTACACCTTCCAGATCCTCCGGGGACGCGGTGTCGATCAGCGTCCGGATGGTCTGGTGTGCGTTCTTCTCGTGCTCCCGGTCGTCCTCGTCCCACTTGCCGGTGAGGTGTGCTTCGATGAGGTGGGCGTCGTCGTCGAGGATGAGGGCGGCATCCTGCGTCGTGGCGGCGGACGTCGTCGTCGCGTCGATGTAGTCGGTGACGATACCGCGCAGATTCGTAGGCAGGGGAGAAGTCATGCACCCATTGTTGCAGAAACGCGGGACGTTCTAGCCGCCGATGGCGCTCATCGTGCGCTCGGGTTGGACGTAGGCCTCGTCGTTGAGGGTGACCTCGTCGGAGCCGTAGGCCCGCGGCTTGCCCCACATGGCCCGGGCCCAGCCCAGTGCGACGTCCTCGTCGGACGCACCGCCGCGCAGCAGCCACATCAGGTCCGTCTCCTCATTGGAGAACAGGCAGCTACGGATCTTGCCGTCGGCGGTGACGCGGGTGCGTGAACAGGCCGAGCAGAAGGACTCCGTCACCGAGGCGATGATGCCGACCTTGCCCAGCGGTGTCGCATCGGCGGCGAGCGGTGCGTCCTGCGCTGCGTCCTGTACTCGGGACGCCCGGTCGAAAACCTCCCACAACTGCGCCGGCGCCGAGCCCCGCGGCGCCGGGTCCTCGCGCAGCACGAACCGCTCCGACAGACGCTCGCGCAGCTCCGCGGCGGAGACCAGGTTGTCGCGCGCCCAGGACCGGTCGGCGTCCAACGGCATCTGCTCGATGAAACGCAGCTGGTAGCCGCGCTCGACACACCAGGCCAGCAGGTCGGCGGCACCCGTGTCGTTGACCCCGCGCATCATCACCGCATTGACCTTCACCGGCTCCAGGCCGGCGTCCTTCGCAGCGGCGAGACCGGCCATGACCTGCGGCAGACGGTCGCGCCGGGTCAGTTCGGCGAAAGCCTGACGGTCGATTGTGTCCAGGGAGACATTCACCCGGGTCAGCCCGGCGTCCACCAGGGCATCGACCTTCTTGTCCAGGCCGATACCGTTGGTGGTGATCGAGATCGGCACCTCCGGGTGCAGCTCGCGCACCCCGGCGATGATGTCGGCCAGGTCATGACGCACCAGCGGCTCACCACCGGTGAACCGGATGTCCTTGACCCCCAGGATCCGCACGCCGATGTCCGCCAGACGCACCGCTTCCTCAGCCGTCAGCAGTGAGGACTTGTGCAGCCACGGCAGGCCCTCGGCGGGCATGCAGTAGGTGCAGCGCAGGTTGCACTTGTCGATCAGGGAGATGCGCAGGTCGTCGGCGGTGCGTCCCCACCGGTCGCGCAGGCGCAGCGGGCCGGTGGTGGTCGGCATGTCGGACGCTGCGCTCGTGGCGCTGCTGCGCGCGGCACCGGCGGCGGTGCCTGGCACCGTGGGGATCGGCAGGACCGTGGTCATTGGTGGGCCACCTCCTACTGTGCGGCTCGGCTGTGTCGGCTGTGTTGGCTGTGTCGTTTGGATCGTCTGGGTAGTTTTGCGCCGTTACCGTCCGGTCTACCGTGTGACGGGTCATCTATCCACACCGGGTGCGTGCGGCATCTCCACACGGGCGTCCGGAGGTGCGGCACCAGCCAGCCCAGGGTGCGCGACACTGGGCGACTAAGGTGCGTTCTTGTACCCAAGGATAGCCGCAGCGCTGCAGCATGTCGCGGCGAGAACTGCCGCAGCTGTCTCTTTCGAGAAGAGGACACCACATGACCACCACCCGCATTCCCCGCAGTGTTCTTGCCGTGTCCGCCCTCGGCGCCGGAGCGTCCCTCGCCCTGTCCGCCTGCTCCACCGACGGCGACAGTGACGGTTCCGGCGAGACCGGGACCAACGCAGCAACCGGCACCGTGAACGTATTCGCCGCCGCCTCGCTGAACAACGTCGGTGAGGAACTCGCCGACGCCTTCAACGCAGCCAACGCCGGCGACACCGAGATCGTCTTCAACTTCGCCGGGTCCTCCAAGCTCGTCCAGCAGATCGGGCAGGGCGCTGACGCCGACCTGTTCATCAGCGCCGACGAGCAGAACATGGACGCCGCCCTCGAGCTGGCCGAGTTCGACGGTGCGGACGCCCAGGTCATCGCTACCAACCTGCTGGTTCTCGCCACCGCCCCCGGCAACCCGGCCGGTATCGAATCGCTGGACGACTTGGCGTCCGGCGGCTCCGCCGAAGACGCCCGCATCGCCATCTGCGCTGATGGTGTTCCCTGCGGCACCCTGGCCCACCAGGTGCTGGACGAGAAGAACATCACCCTGGCCAGCCCCACCGAGGAGGCGAATGTCTCGGATGTGGCCACGAAGATCGCCACCGGTGAGGTCGACGCCGGGTTCATCTACGCCACCGACGCCCAGGCACTACAGGACGCCGCCAGCGGTGCTGACGGCTCTGACGGCGAGGCGATCACCGTCATCGACATCGCAGCGACCGTGGACATCGAGCCGAACCTGTACCCGGCCGCGCTGACGGTCGAGGGCCAGGACAACGACACCGCCGCGGCGTTCCTGGAGTTCCTCGCCACCGACGAGGCCGCCGAGATCCTCGAGAAGTACGGCTTCGGGGCACAAGACGCGGACGAGGAACACGGGGCACAATAGGACGGTGCGCAGCAGGACGGTCACCTCGGTTCCCGTCGTCATCACCCTCATCGGGTTGGCGGCGGTCCTTCTGCTGCTCAGTCCGCTGCTGGCCCTGCTGCTGAACATTCCCTGGGACCGGACGGTCGAACTGGTCACCGCGCCGGCTGCGGTGCAGTCGCTGACCCTGTCGCTGTCTACCGCGCTGGTGTCCACGTTGCTGTGCGTGGTGCTGGGGCTGCCGTTGTCGGTGTGGCTGGTGGAGTTCGCCCGCCGACATCCGGGCTGGGGGCAGGTGGTGCAGCTGATCGTGTACGCCCCGCTGGTGCTGTCCCCGGTGGTGTCCGGGCTGGCGCTGGTGTTCTTCTGGGGACGCCGCGGGGTGCTCGGCTCCTGGCTGGACGACGCCGGGGTGCAGGTCGCCTACACCTCGTTGGCGGTGATCGTGGTGCAGGTGTTCGTGGCCATGCCTTTCTTCGTTTCGACGACGACCACGGCGCTGCAGGGGGTGCCGGTGGTGCTGCAGGAGGCTGCGGCGTTGGACGGGGCGTCCCGCTGGCAGACGATGATGCGGGTGCTGGTGCCGCTGTCCTGGCCGGGGATCGCCACCGGTTGCGTGCTGAGCTTCGCCCGGGCGCTGTCGGAGTACGGCGCGACCCTCACCTTTGCCGGTAACGTGGCGGGCGAAACCAGGACGATTCCGCTGCTGGTCGAGTTGGGGCTCAGCGCCAATGACATGGACCGGGCGCTGGGCGCGTGCATCATGCTGATCGGGGTGTATGTGCTGGTCGTCGGCGGGATCGCCGTCATCCGGATGGGTGTCGGCGGGGCGAATGGACACAAGGGAATCAATGGACATGACAGGCACGGCAGGGCACAGTCACGCAGGCGAGCGCGCCCGGAGCCCTGAGGAGCACCTCGCCGCCGTGCGCGCGCTGGTCGCGGACCTGAAGGGAGGGCCGGCGGGGGAGCGCGAGATGGTGGACGTCCCTGCCGCGGCGGCAGTCGGGCGGCGTTTGGCCCGCAGCGTGGTGGCCGTCGAGGACTCCCCACGCTTCGACAACTCCCAGATGGACGGCTACGCCCTGGCTGAATCGCACCTGGCCGGCGGACGCTTCCCGGTGGGGCCGACGGTGGCTGCCGGGGCCGACCCTCGCGACGTCCTGTTCGACGCGGTCACCAACCCCACCTCCCGGATCCGTGACGCGGTGATCCCGGTGATGACCGGGGCGCGGCTGCCGGCCGGGACCGCGGCGGTGGTGCCGGTGGAGGCGTGCGATCCGCCCGACTTCGAGGCTGCGGAGGCTGCGACCGCCGCTGGTGCTGGCACGGCTGGAGGTTCCGGTGGTGTGAGCGTTCCTCCCTGGGAAGCCGGACGCTTCGTCCGACTCGCAGGCTCTGACCTGCGCGCCGGTGCAGAGCTGTTGTCGGCTGGTCATGTGGTGAATCCCCGGACGGTGGGGGCGGTCGCCGCGCAGGGGATCGCCGAGCTGCCGGTGCGTCGGATCGCCCGGGTGCTGATCTGCACCGGTGGTGATGAGATCGGCAGTGATGGCACAGACGGTGCGGCGATGATCCGCGACGCCAACGGGCCGATGCTGCAGGCCTTGTGCGCCCGGCATGGCATCGAGGTCGCCGGGACGGTGCGAACCAGCGATGACCCGGCGGGGTTCCGGGCGGTGCTGGCCGAGGCGATCGGGCAGGCGGGTCCGGACGCGGTGGTGACCAGCGGCGGGATCAGCCATGGACGCTTCGAGGTGGTGCGTCAGGTGCTGGAGGGTGCTGCTGGAACTCAGGCAGGAACCCCAGCCTGGTTCGGCCACGTCGCCCAGCAGCCAGGCGGCCCGCAGGGACTGGCCGCGTTCAACGGTGTGCCCGTGATCTGTCTGCCGGGCAACCCGGTGTCCACCGCGGTGAGCTTCCGGCTGTTCGTCGCCCCGGTACTCGGCGAGGTGGCTGAACCTGTGGTCGGACGCGCCGGCGAGTCCATGCAGGGACAAGCGGGAAAGGACCGCTTCCTGCGTGGTCGCACCGAGATCGTCGACGGGGTGCTGACCGGCTTCGTGGTCGGCGGGCCCGGCTCCCATCTGCTCGCCCAGTCGGTGGCGGCGGACTGCCTGCTCCGCGTCCCGGCGGGCGAGGACAGCACAGGAGGCGAGGACAGCGGGGGTGTCGCAGGCAGCGAAGGTAGCGAGGGCAGCGTGGGCCTTGTCACCGGGGATCCGGTGGAGATCATCCCGCTGTAGATCCTCCGGCGGTTGTTCATCCCGCTGTGGATCGGGCCGCTGTAGATCGAACCTGTACGCCGACGCCGCCGCTACCCCAGCTGTCCCGTCCCCGGTGATGTCAGAATCGTGGGATAGATCGATGGTTTTTCGGCCGGATCCCATCGAATGATCCCACGTTTCTTACATCCAGGGCGTGGTAGTCGGCATGGGCGTCAGCGTGGGTGAGGGTGTGGGATGACCGGGGGATGTCCGGGGAAGACCGGGGGAGGGGTGAGGGTGGTGGCTCGACGGTGCCCGACATGTGCTGCCGGGTTCCACCTGGGTCATGAGCCTATGGCTCACAGTTGTTCGGAATTAATCACCGTGAACTCACACCGCAGGTAGTGGCGGTGATGGGTGGCACGGTAGCGTCTGTCGGCATGCAGTTCATACACCTCACCTACTTCGACGCGCTGGCCCGCGAAGAGCATTTCGGGCGCGCCGCCCACGCGTGCTTCGTCTCTGCCTCCACTCTCTCCCAGGCGATCCGCAAGTTCGAGGCCGAGGTCGGGTTTCCGCTGGTGCGTCGGGGCAGGGCGTCCTACCAGGGGCTCACTGCGGAGGGCGAGGTCGTGCTCAACTACGCCCGACGTATCCTCGCCGAACAGCGCTCCCTGGAGCAGGACATGGCCAGTCGGCACGGGACGCTGGAGGGCACGCTGCGTTTCGGCACCATCCCGGCGGGTACCGAGCAGGCCGCGACGCTGATCGCGCACCTGACCGAGCTGCACCCCGGGGTGAAGGTGGAGCTCATCGGCGGGCTGACCAGCGAACAGATCAGCTCGCAGATCCTCAACCATGACCTGGACGCCGGTATCGTCCACCCGGCCGAGGCGTCGGGATCAGGGGCAGCGACGGAGACTGGTGCGCTGCACCAGGCCAGGTTGGGACGCACCAGCTGGGCGGTGTGCGGGCACCCGGAGGCGTTCAGGGCATCCGGTGCCGCCTCGAGCACCGCCACAATCACCGGCGCTGAACTGGCCGAACTCCCACTGGCCCTGCTGCGTCACGGGACCGTGGCCCGCCGCGAGTTCGACCGGGCCCAGGCAGGGGCCGGGCTGTCGGTGACGCCCGGAGTGGAGGCCTCGTCGGTGGAGTTGCTCAAGGCCCTGGCCGCCACCGGACGCTGGCTCGCTGTGGTGCCGGAGCACACCGCGCCCGCCTCCCGGTGGGAGACCCGTCGGCTGGTCGAACCGGAGGTGTACCTGGAACTGGCGGTGGCACGGCTGGAGTCTCGTCCGCTGCCGGCGATGTCTGCCGCGCTCGACGACGCGGTCGCCGTGATGCTGGCGGCTGGGAACGACACTGATGCGTCCGAGGGAGGTGCGCAGTAGTGACTCCTGCTATTGACTCACGCACTGACACGGGCGCCGACAAGCACACCGACAGGCGCTGGTGGCACAGGTTCCGACGCGCCCAGCCCCACATGTCGCTGGGGACGATCCTGCTGTCCGGGGTCGGGGTGATCGTGGCGGTCAGTGTGTTGGGGATGATTGCCGAACTCACCGGCCATCCCCTGCTCATCGCGAGTTTCGGGGCGTCCTGCGCACTGATCTGCGTGCTGCCGTCGGCGCCGGTGTCGCGTCCGATCAACATGCTCGGCGGGCACCTGGTGGCGACGGCCGCCGGGCTGGCGATGCTGGAGATCGCCCCGGCGTCGTGGTGGACGATGGGACTGGCGACCGGTGTGGGGGTGATGCTGATGACCGGGCTGAGGGTGCTGCACCCGCCGGCGGCGGCGATGCCGATCCTGGTGATCCTCACCGACCCGGGGTGGATGTTCCTGTTGACGCCGGTGATGGCCGGGGCGGCGGTCATCACGGTGATTGCCGAGGTCTACCGGCTGGTGCTGGGCAAGCGGGTCTGGCGGGCGTAGCAGCGTCGACTGAGGGTGGCCCGGAAGATAAAAGTGCTTAAGGCTTCCCCTTTATGTCAGAAAGCTGGGATGAATCGTCGGGATCCGACCGGAAAACCATCAAATGATCCCACCTTTCTGACAGGGGTGGCCGTGCTGCGAGCGATGGGGTGGTCCTACCGGTGTCTACAACGGCAGGTACTCCACCGGGTCGCCCGGTTCGAGGCCGTCGCGGGGGACGACGATCAGGACATCCGCCGCGGCATAACCGCTGAGCATGTGGGAGTGCGAACCAGCCACCGGAGTCACCGTGACCTGCGCCGGAGTGGAGTCGTGAGCGGCGCGCTCATCCAAGGTCGCGGGCATCAGCCGCACCCGGCCCCGACGCAGCGCGGCGATCCGTCCGGACTCCCCGGTGGATGCAGTCGCCGGATGGGTCGCCACCGCGTCCTCGACGGTCGTACCGCAGAACACCTCCACCGCCGGTGCGATGAAGGAATGCAGCGCCACATGCGCGGCGAACGGATTGCCCGGCACCCCGATGATCAGCTGGTCAGCGCGCCGGGTGATCAGCGTCGGATGCCCCGGCTGGCAGGCCACCTCCTCGGCGAGCACCTCCTCGGCCGCGCGACTGATGAAACGGCGCGCGAAGTCCTGGGTGGAGCGTCCTGACCCGCCGGTCATCACCACGATGTCGCTGGACCGGACGTCCGGCCGACGCAGCCAGTCCTCCACGGCGACCGGGTCGTCCGGCAGCCGGTCGGCGACGGTCACCTCGGCACCCCACGCGCCCAGCAGGGCGGGGAAGGAGGTGCTGAAGGCGTCGCGGACCTCGCCGGGGCCGGGCACGCCGTGGCTGATGACCTCATTGCCGGTGAATGCGCAGGCCACCCGTGGTGCCTGGCGCACCTCGACGGTGTCGACCCCGCAGGCTGACAGCATCGCCACATGCCGCGGGGTCAGCCGGGTCCCCGCGGTCACCAGGACGGACCCGGCGTCCCACTCCTGGCCGGCCGGGCGGATGTCACGGCCCTCCTCCGGGGTCTCGGCCGTCACCACATCATCGGTGACCTGCGCGTTCTCTGAGCGCACCACGGCGGTCGCGCCTTCGGGGATCAGTGACCCGGTGAGGATCGGCAGGGCCTGACCTGGCTCCAGCGTCCCACCGGTGCGGTGCAGGTTCCGCCCGCGGGCATTGGTCGGCGTGGCGGCCAGCAGCGTCCACGGTCCGGGGCCGCTGACGGCGAACCCGTCCATCGCCGAGGACGTGTAGTGCGGCACAGGTATCGGGGACAGGACGTCCGCGGCGAGCACGTCGCCGGGAGCCGGTGTGCGGGACGCTCCGGTCTTCTCCTCGGTGCGTCCGGGGCGCGCCACGATGGTGGCGACCGTGTCGGCGATGCTGGTCCGGGCGTCCTGCCAGGTCGCCGGCTGGTGGCGGAGGTGTTCGGTCCAGTCGTCCCAGGTGTCGACGTCGGCGGCGGTGGCGGCCGGGACCTCGACCTCCACCAGGGTTATCCGGCGCAGCAGTCGCATCACGGAGGCGTCGCGGAAGTCGTCGTCGCCGATGGCGGTGAGCAGTGCGCCCAGGCGGACGGTCGACAGCAGCGGCTGGAGGCGCCCGTTGACGGTCGCGATGGCGCCGTCGGGGTCAGTGTCGGATCGAGAGTCCGACGCCGCGTCGAGCAGCGCGGTGATCCCCGGACCCGGGTTCACCAGGTCGGCGGCGAGCAGAAGGACGAGGTCCTCATCACCGGTGTCCTCCCGCTCGGCCAGTGCCCGGGCCCCGGTGACGATGGCCGCGGCGGGTCCGGACAACGGGGGATCCTCGCGCAGGCGGATCACGCCATCGGGGAGTTCCATCTCCCCGGCGACGACGACACGGACGCCGGCGACCTCGGCAGAAGCGGCGAGCACGCGGTCGATCAACCGCACGCCGTCGCGTCCTGCGAGAAGCGGCTTGGCCGGGGTGTCCTCCGGCGCCGAGGCCGCCAGCCGGGACCCCTCACCACCGGCGATGATGATGGAATGGATGCTCACCGTTATCCTCCTGCGAACGGCGGGAGGACGTCCACACGCTGCACCCCGTCGAGGGCGGTCGCGGCGGCCTCGGGGTGGGTGACGGTGCGTCCGTCGACGAGGAAGCTGCAGCGTCCGAAGACCTCGGCCAGCGTCATGCCGCCGGCGGTGGTGTCGGTGTGCGCGCTGCCGAGCGATCCCAGCAGGTCGGCAAGAGTGCTCCCGGGGTCCGGCAGCGTCTCCTGGGCCACGCCGCGGGCGGCCCGCGCGGCGGCGAAGTAGTGGATCTCAACCATGTGCACCAGTGTAGGCGGCGCGGGTGGTGGGGATTCGTCATTAGGCTTCACACCATGACTGATGAGCGTGCCGCGGTGACCGTCGTCGACTACTCCGACGCCTACCGGGAGGAGATGCTGGAGCTGGCGTTGCGGTCCTGGGCGCCGGTGTTCGGGCAGCTGCGGGACGCCGTGCCGCGGTTCGTCTACGACAGTTTCTGGCCGGACGGGTGGGAGAGTCGGCAGCGGGCGGACCTCGCGCAGGTGGTGGACGAGGCGCCCGAGCTGGTCGACGTGGCGCTTCTGGACGGTCAGGTCGTCGGGTGGGTGGTCACCCGGATCCACCCCGAGGACTCGATGGGTGAGGTGCATGTCATCGTCGTGGACCCGGAGGTGCAGCGGCAGGGGATCGCCTCGGTGCTGCTGGACCGGTCGCACCAGCGGATCCGGGAGGCAGGTATGCGGATGGTCATGGTGGAGACCGGTGACGATCCCGGGCATGCACCGGCCCGTGCGGTTTACAGGGCCAACGGGTACAAGCGCTGGCCGGTGGCGCGGTACTTCAAGGACCTGACGGGGTAGGTCGGGATGGGAGGAATATAACGCATTGCGTTAATGACGGAGTCCGTTATGCATTGGCAACGTGGTCACAGTGAGCGAAGGAGGCGAGGACATGATCGAACCGATCCATCCCGGCGAGATCCTCATCGAGGATTTCATCCAAGGGTTCGGAATCACCCAGCACAAGGTCGCTGTCGCCATCGGGGTTCCGCCGCGACGGATCAACGAGATCGTGCACGGCAAGCGGGGTATCAGCGCGGACACCGCGATCCGGTTCGCCAGATACTTCGGAAATTCCGAGGAGTTCTGGATGAACCTGCGGTCCAACGACGAACTGCGGATCGGGCACCAGGCACTAGGAGACCGGCTGGCGGACATCGAGCCGTTGGCCACCGCGTAACCTGGGGAACTATGAGCAGCGCTGAAAACGTAGGGAACGCAGGCACCGCAGGGAACGCCCACCTCACCCACGTCCGGGAGGACGGCTCGGCCCACATGGTCGACGTCACCGCCAAGAACGAGACCAGCCGCACCGCCGTGGCCACCGGTCGGGTCATCACCCGTCCGGACGTCCTCGACATGATCTTCGCCCCCGCCGACGGCGCGCACGAGGGTCTGCCGAAGGGCGACGCCCTGCCGGTCGCCCGCGTCGCCGGGATCATGGGAGCGAAGAAGACCCCGGAGATCATCCCGCTGTGCCACCCGTTGCCGCTGGGCAAGATCACCGTCGACTTCGCGCGGGAGGACGCCGCGGACGCTGCGGACGCCGACGTCCGTGGTGCCGTGCGTATCGAGGCCTCAGTGAAGACCCGCGGTGTCACCGGCGTGGAGATGGAGGCCCTCACCGCGGTGACCAGTGCCGCCCTGACCGTCTACGACATGATCAAGGCCGTCGACAAACACGCCGTCATCGACGACGTCCGCGTCCTCGCGAAATCCGGCGGCAAGTCCGGCGACTGGGATGTGCGCTGATGACTGAGACACAACACACCCGCGCGCTGGTCATCGTCGCCTCCACCCGCGCGGCGTCCGGCGACTACACCGACCGCACCGGCCCCGTCCTCGTCGACTGGCTGCGCAGCCGCGGCCTCGAGGTCGACGACGCCACCGTCATCGCCGACGCCGACATCCCCACCGCCCTGCCGGAACTGCTGGACGACCCGGTGCTGCCCCGGATCGTCCTGACCACCGGCGGCACCGGTATCAGCCCCACCGACCGGACCGTCGCCACCGTCAAACCGCTGCTCGAGCACGAACTCCCCGGCCTCGTCGCCGCCGTCCAGCATCGCGGCGTGGACAACGGCGTGTCCACCGCACTGCTCTCCGGCGGGGTCGCCGGGGTGGTCGGACGCTCCTTCGTGATGACGCTGCCCGGTTCCTCCGGTGGGGTGAAGGACGGTATCGCCGTGCTCGACCCGGTCCTCGACCACCTCATCGCCCAGCTGGAAGGAGCCGGCGACCATGAGTGACGCTGCAGTGAACGCCGACCCCGCCTACGTCGCCGAGCAGACCGGCGTGGTCGTGCACACCGCCATCTCCGCCGAGCCGCTGGAAGGCCACCTCGCCGCGGCGAAGGCCGACACCGCGACCGACGCCATGGGTGCCGTCGTCACCTTCGAGGGCGTTGTCCGCGACCACGACAACGGCGCCGGGGTCACCAGCCTCGACTACACCCACCACCCCAGTGCGGCGGACATCCTCGCCCAGATCGCCGAGGCCACGGTGCAGAAGTACCCGCAGGTCAGACTGTGGGCCGAACACCGCACCGGGTCGCTGGCCATCGGCGACATGGCCTTCCTCGTCGTCGTCGCGTCCGCCCACCGCGGGGAGGCCTTCGAGGCCATCGCCGACTTCGCCACCCAGGTCAAGGCGAATGTACCGATCTGGAAGGAACAGGAACACACCGACGGCTCGACCGGGTGGGTGGGCCTGTGAGTGTCGACATCGGACGCTACCGCCGCCAGATCACCCTCGCCGGCTTCGGGATGGACGCCCAACAAGCCCTCGCCGACGCCCACGTCGCCGTCCTCGGCGCCGGCGGCCTCGGCTCCCCGGCGTTGCTCTACCTCGCCGCCTGCGGGGTGGGGACGGTGACCGTCATCGACGACGACGAGGTCGAAACGTCCAACCTGCACCGCCAGATCATCCACACCGACGCGGCGGTGGGGGAGACCAAGGTGAGCTCGGCGCGCCGGGAGATGCTGGCGCGCAACCCGCAGCTCACCGTGCACACCGTCACCGACCGACTCACCGCCGACAATGCCGTTGATCTGCTGCGCGGTGCGGATGTCGTGCTCGACGGCGCCGACAACTTCGCTGCCCGCTACGCCGCCTCCCACGGCTGCGCGGTGCTGAGGATCCCGCACGTGTGGGCCTCGATCCTGGGCTTCGATGCCCAGCTCTCGGTCTTCGGTGCGACGCTGGCCGACGGCTCGCGCGGCCCGGTCTACGAGGACGTCTTCCCCACGCCGCCGCCGGCCGGGACCGTGCCGTCCTGCTCGGCCGCCGGGGTGCTCGGGCCGGTCGTCGGCGTCGTCGGCACCGCGATGGCGCTGGAGGCGGTGAAAGTGCTCACCGGTGTCGGCCAGCCGCTCGCCGGGGAGCTCGGCTACTTCGACGGCCTGTCCGGACGCTGGGAGTACATTCCGCTGGCCGCCGACCCCGCCGTTGCCGCCCGCGTTCGGGACGCTGCGACGCCGGTCGCCGAGGAGCTCGCGGTGGAACCCTCGGACGGCGGCCCTGACCTCGCCGCCGGTGCTGCAGCTTCCGCCGGCGCTGACGGTGCTGCCGGCACCGCTGGTCCCGCCTTGAGCGACCTTCCCGACCTGACCGACGCCGTGCTCATGGACGTCCGTGAACCCGATGAGTTCGCCACCGTCCGCATCCCCGGTGCGGTGAACGTGCCGCTGTCCGCGCTGCGCGCAGCGTCCAACCCGGCAACCCCTGACCTGCCGGACGAGGCTCGCGACCTGGCGGCCGAAGCGTCCGACAGCGGGCGTCCCCTCGTGGTCTACTGTGCGGCCGGGGTGCGCTCGGCGCAGGCGCTGGAGATTCTCGCGGCGTCCGGCATCGGCGGCGCCGATCTCCCCGGCGGCATCAACGCCTGGTTGGAGCGACAATGAGCATGGCTTCGCAGGTAGGGGTCGCGTAATCTGAACGTTGATGAGCCGCCCTCATCACCACATGGAAAGCGGGCGGCCTGCCCTGTACAGACTGGTCACCCGCTTCGGCCGTAGAGATTCAACAGCCAGTCGATGCCATCTCGAACATAGTTCGCGATGATTCTGGGCACCGAGTTCTCCAGGACCCGTCGTAGGACGTTGTCCCTTCCTCAGCGGGGCCGTCCTTTCGGACGGCGCTCCCATTTCGCACACCCGCTCCGTGGCGACCTGAACTCCGGTGGGACAATGAACCGCGTGGAGCATGACGGCATGAATGAACCGACGAACTACGCGTCCATCGCCTTCGACGATGTCGTGAAGGCCCGGCAGGAAGCCCGCTGGGTGGCGAACCGGGTGGACACCACCGGAGCGTCCGGCGCGGAGCTCGACGCCCGCGACGCCAAGCTCATCCGCAACACCCGTATGTTCTTCATGTCGACGGTCACCGGGACCGGCTGGCCCTATGTGCAGCACAAGGGCGGGCCGTCCGGCTTCGTGAAGGTCAGGACGACCGCCGGACGCTCGCAGATCATGTTCCCCGACTTCGCCGGCAACCGGCAGTTCGTCACCGCCGGCAACCTCGACCGGGACGACCGCGTGTGCCTGTTCTTCATCGACTTCGCCACCCGTTCCCGGGTGAAGGTCTTCGGTCACGCCCGCACCGTCGACGCCGAGGACGATCCGGAGCTCATCGCCGAGCTGCGTGACCTGGGAAAGCAGTTCATCAAGGGTGTCATCGAGCGCGCCGTGGTGGTGGATGTCGTCGCCTCGGACGCGAACTGCTCCAAGCAGATTATCCCGCGCTGGACCCGTGAGGAGGTCGACGAACGACTCGACCTGTACCGGGCCGACATCTCCGAGCTGAAGGACAAGGTTGCCGAGCGCGATGCCCGGATCGCCGAGCTCGAGGCGCGGTTGGGGGAGGCTCCGCACAGCTGAGGTGGGTAGTGGCTAAGTGTCCCCAAATCGGTCGCCTGACTACACTCGGGCTGGCCGAATCGGGGACACTTAGCGAACCGGGGACACTGGGCGAATCGGGGACACTGGGCGACACCCTCCGGTAGTGTGGCGTCCAACCGTGCGGCAGGGGGCCGCCGGGGCGAGGGGCAAGGGACAAATGGGGACAGGGACAATGCACGGGGACAAGAAGATCTGGACCACCGCCGAACTGAAGGGCGCAGGCTGGGGCGAGGCGAGGACCCGCCGGGCGCTCGGAGACACACTCCACCGGGTTGCGCGTGGCGTCTACACCACGACGATGGATACGGACGTCGTGCTGCGCGCGCTCGCCCTCGCCCACCCCGGGATCGTCTTCACCGGCAGGACGGCGGCGTACCTCCACTATGCACTCCCCATGGAGTGGCCTGCGACGGCGTGTCGCACGTCGCGGCGACACAACGACGACCTCATCACCATCCGCCGCCGCCGACCAGGCACGGGCCGCGCCGGCAGCGTCACCAGCGTCCGGGGTGTGGACGCCACCACCGCAGCCCAGACCGCGGTGGACCTGGACAACCCCGCCGACCAGGTCAGGGTGCTGGAACGCGGCTACTCCGGCCTCCGCGGGACGGAGAACTTCGAGAAGGACGCCGCACACCTGTCACGCACCGGCCGCAGGCGTCTCGCGGCGATCAGGTCGAAGGCGATCATCGGGACGGCGAGCAACCTGGAGACGCAGGCGGTGCAGCTGATCCGCTCGGCGCTGCGTCCTGAACTGGAGGCGGGGCTGATCACCATCGAGACGAACGCGATGGTGCGGGGATACTGCTGGGACATCATGATCCCGGAGGTGCGGCTGCTCATCGAGATCGACAGCTGGGCCTACCACGGGGAGGCGAAGGCGAAGCGGATGGATTTCGCCAGGGACCGGTGCAAGGGGAATCAGGCCACGCGGTGGGGGTACCTGCTGCTGCGGTACCCGGATTCCGCAGTCAAACACGCGCCGCACTACGTCTCGGACGAGGTGGCGGACGCGGTGCGTTTCGAGTTGCAGCATCTGCGCCGCTTCCGCAGGGAGGACGAGGCGATCCCGACCGATGCACCGATGTGGCTCTGGTTCCCGAAGGTGTGAGCGCACCCCTGTGCAGGGTCGGTCCGGCTATCTCCCGCGCGGGCGCCCGCTGTACCCTTGCCTGTGTGATGACCTGGCCTGACGCCTCACGCAGTGGCACCTCCTCCGACCCGTACTCGGCACTGGCCGACCGGGTCGCCGCCGACGTCATCGCCGGCTACTCCACCTCGTTCTCCCTGGCCACCCGCCTGCTCGCCGCTCCGGTCCGCCGCGAGATCCGCAACCTGTATGCGGTGGTACGCATCGCCGACGAGATCGTCGACGGGGCAGCGTCGGACGCCGGGGCGTCGCCGGACGAGGTGCGTGAGATTCTGGACGACTACGAGGCCCGCGTGCTCACCGCGACGGGGGACGGCGGGACGGCTGCGCCGGGGGACGGTGGGGCGACCGCGACAGGACGCACCGCTGCACCGTTCTTCACCGACCCGATCCTGCACGCCTGGGCAGGCACCGCCGCCCGCTGCAGCATCAACCCGGAGCACATGGTCGCCTTTTTCGCCTCGATGCGTGCTGACCTGGAGGTCACCGTGCACGACGCAGACAGCCTGGCGTCCTACATCCACGGCTCCGCCGAGGTCATCGGCCTGATGTGCCTCGACATCTTCCTGGCCTACGAGGACACGTCCGCCGACCGGGCCTGGCTCGCGGACGGCGCCGTCGCGCTCGGCCGGGCGTTCCAGATGGTCAACTTCCTGCGCGACCTCGGCGCCGACCAGGACGGACTCGGACGCATCTACCTGCCCGAACTCACCGACGGCCCGCTGACCGGCCCCACACGCGACCGGATCCTCGACGACATCGAGGCCGACCTCGACACCGCCCGCGAGCGCATCGCCCACCTGCCCGGCGGGGCCCGCGCCGGGGTCGCAGCCGCCGTCGCGCTCTACGCCGAACTCGCCGCTGAGATCCGCGCCAGCGACCCGGACACTCTCGACACCACCCGCATCCGCGTGTCGGGGCCACGCAAAGCACTGGTCACCGCCAAGGCCGTGGCACGGGTCAGGCGGAGGAGCTCATGAGGATCATCGTCATCGGTGCCGGTGTCGCCGGGCTCGCCACCGCCGGTCTGCTCGCCCGCGCCGGCCACCAGGTCACCCTGCTGGAATCCAATGACACCGTCGGAGGACGTGCCGGCTCACTGTCCGGTGCCCAGATCGGCGCCGACCCCGCGTTCCGCTGGGACACCGGGCCGAGCTGGTACCTGATGCCGGAGGCCTTCGACCGCTTCTACGAGCTGATGGGCACGTCCACCGCCGAGCAGCTCGACCTGGTGGACCTCGCCCCGGGCTACCGGGTGCTCTCCGGGGGCAGTGACCCGGTGGACGTCCCGGTCGGTGCGGAGCAGGTCGCGGAACTCTTCGAGTCCCTGGAGCCCGGTGCCGGTAAGAAGGTCCGCCGCTACCTCGCCGAGGCCGGCGACACCTACCGCCTCGCCGTCGACCGTTTCCTCTACACCACCTTCTCCTCCCCGGCGCCCTTCCTGGGCCGGGAGGTGCTCGCCCGCGCCGGACGCCTGGCCAAGCTACTCACCGATTCGCTGCAGTCCCTGGTCAACAACCGTTTCACCGATACGCGCACCCGGCAGATCCTGTCGTACCCGGCGGTGTTCCTCTCCTCGGCGCCGGCGACGACCCCGGCGCTCTACCAGCTGATGAGCTACACCGACCTGGTGCAGGGCGTGAAGTACCCGCTCGGCGGGTTCGCCGCCGTCGTCGAGTCGCTGCGCCGGCTCGCCGTGGACAACGGCGTGGAGGTCAGGACGTCCTGCCCGGTCGCGAGAATCCGCACCGACAGCGACCGCGCGAACCCGCTGCGCCGGGTGCCGGGGCTGGGACGTCTGACGTCCTGGCTGCCCGGTGCCACCGCGCGGACCACCGGTGTGGTCTTGGCCGATGGCACCGAACTGGACGCCGATGCGGTGGTCAGTGCCGCTGACCTGCACCACACCGAGACCGCGATGCTGGCCCGCGGGGTGCAGACCTATCCGGAGGCGCACTGGCGGCGGATCAACCCGGGCGTCGGCGCGGTGGTGGTGATGCTCGGGGTGCGCGGCGAGTTACCGCAGTTGGCGCACCATACGCTGCTCTTCAGCGATGACTGGACGCCCGACTTCGCCGCCGTCTTCGGGGGAGGGGGCGCCTCGTCCTCTGCCTCGTCCTCTGCCTCGTCCTCGGCATCGTCCTCGGTGTACGTTTGCCGCCCCTCGGCCACCGACCCGGACGTCGCCCCCGAGGAGCACGAGAACCTGTTCATCCTGGTGCCCTGCACCGCCGACCCGACGATCACCGAACGCGACGTCGAGGCCATCGCCGATGCCACGATCGACCTGGTGGCCGAGCGGGCCGGGATCCCTGACCTGGCCGAGCGGATCTGCGCGCGTTCCACCCTGGGGCCGAAGGACTTCGCCACCGACTACAACTCCTGGCATGGCTGGGCGCTGGGTCTGGCGCACACCCTGACCCAGTCGGCGTTCATGCGTGGGACGAACCACTCCCGGGCGGTGTCGAACCTGTACTACGCAGGGTCCACGACCACTCCGGGTGTGGGGGTGCCGATGTGCCTGATCAGTGCGGAGAACGTCCTGACCGCGATAGAGGACGGGACACGTCGCCCGGGTGGAGCGGTGAATCAGTCGAACCGGTAGACCATCACGTGGCAGCTGCCGGACGGGTCGTAGCCGCCGTTGACGGTGCTGTCGACGTAGCCCAGTTTGCGGTAGACGTGCCGGGCCCGGTCATTGCCCACGTCAACGGCCAGGGAGACCCCGGGGAAACCTTCCTCACGGGCGACGCGCAGCATTTCCTGCATCAGCGCGGTGCCGCGGCCGTGGCCGGAGACCTCGGGGCGCAGCGCGATGGCCACCTCGGGGTAGTCGTCTGACACGAAGCCTGCCCCGGGTGCTTCAGAGGTGAAGGTACGCAGCCACGCGGCACCCACTGCGGTGGGGACGTCGCCAGAGTCCGCAGCAGAGTCCGGAGCGGAATCCTCCGCGGAATCATCCCCCGGGACCCGCTCGAGGATGACCCCCGGCTGCTGCGGGGTCCAGGCGTCCACGTAGGCGGCGAGTTCCTCGTCGATCCCCTCGCTCACCGGACGGGACTCGTCGCCCCACTGGTCCGTGAGGATGTACATGGCACGCAGGATGTCCCGGTCGTCGCCGGTGGCGCGGCGGTAGCGGAACTGTGGTGTCGGTGAAGCAGTCACGGCGGACCAGGCTATCAGTAGATGAAGACCTTGTCGCCGGGCTGCAGGGCGTTGAAGTAGGTGATCGCGTCCTGCTGGTTCAGACGCACACAACCAGCCGAGAGGTTGTTCAGGGTGCCCTGGTGGAAGGCGTGGCCGTTGTTGGTGAAGTACACCGCGTACGGCATCGGGGCGTTGTTGAACTCACGGCTGACCTCGTCCTTCACCTTGTACTGGACGCTGAAGGTGCCGCGCGGGGTGTCCTGGCCGGGAGCGCCCGGGGACATCGGGACCGGGCCGTGGGAGACCGAGCCGCCACGCTGCAGCCAGGTGCGCTTGCCGTTGATGTCGACGCACACGCGGGCGTCCGCCGGGCAGGGGGTGTTACGGGTGGAGGCGGCCTGCCGTTCAGCGGCGGCGCGACGCTGCGCGGCAGCCTGGCGCTCAGCGGCGGCACGGCGCTCGGCGGCGCGGGCGTCCTCACGCTGTTGGACGGCACCCGGGGCGACGAGGTCGGTCAGGTCGCGGACGCCCTGCTCGTAGGCGTCGCGGAACTGTGCGGGCACGTTGCCGGACTGCAGCAGGGCGGCATCGTGGGCGTCCAGCGCGCCGTCACGGATGAGCTTGTCGATCTCATCCGGGGCAGGCAGCTCGATACCGGTGTTCTTGACGGTGGTGCGCAGGTCGGAAGCCTTCGCCGAGATGGCGGCGGAGGGGTCTGCGGGGGCAGCGACGGCAGGAGACGCAACGGAGGCGATTCCGGCGGTCGCGATGATGGTGGCGCCGACAGCGGCGAGTGCCTTACGAATGTTCACGCGGCCTATCCTACTCCGCGTGATAGTTCATTAGCCAGACGCACATGCCCGAATCATGTAACGGGGGGCTGCAATGGTGCAGTCACGTTTTGGGGCGCTGTGGCACCGAACAATCATCGAAGTCACAGGTATTCTGGATGTGACATCCATGCAGTCCCCGGATTTCCGGGCCAGACTAGGGAGATATGAACGTGCCTACCGCGAATCACTCCACCAACTCCACCGCCCCCGTCAAGGTCCTGGTCGTCGACGACGAAGCCAATATCGCCGACCTGATCAAGGCGCGTCTGGAGTTCCAGGACTTCGAGGTGCGTACCGCCGCCGATGGGGCCTCGGCCCGCGAGATCGCCAAGACGTTCCGTCCCGACGCCTTCATCCTCGACGTCATGATGCCAGGGATGGACGGCTTCACCCTGCTCGGCAAGCTGCGCGAGGACGGCCATGACGCGCCCGTGCTCTTCCTCACCGCCAAGGACGGTGTCGACGACCGCATCCACGGGCTGACCATCGGTGCGGACGACTACGTCACCAAGCCTTTTGCGCTGGAGGAGGTCATCACCCGGCTGCGGGTCATCCTGCGCCGCGTCCAGCCGGCGGAGGAAGAGGACACCTCGCTGATCTCCTACGCCGACATCACCCTCAACGACGACATGCACGAGGTCACCAAGGCCGGCAAGGTCGTCGACCTGTCGCCCACCGAGTTCAAGCTGCTGCGCTACCTGCTGATCAACTCGGAGGTCGTCGTCCCGAAGTCGAAGATCCTCGACGCGGTGTGGGAGTACGACTTCGGTGGCGACGGCAACGTCGTGGAGTCCTACGTCTCCTACCTGCGACGCAAGATCGACACCCAGGAGCCGCGGCTGATCCACACGGTGCGCGGGGTGGGCTACGTCCTGCGGCTGCCGCGTAACTGATGGCGTCCCCGTCCGACGGTAGGGCCTGGAAGATCGGCCGAGAGAAAGCGAGCCGCGAGAAGACCGCCCGGGAGAAGCCATACCCGGGAGTG
>DHCFJ07801__coassemble_1593_pt1 | contig 50810 bp, 45 predicted proteins | sample DHCFJ07801__metabat2_low_PE_008 | metagenome-assembled genome bin DHCFJ07801
CGCGCCTTCGCCCTGCGTCTGGCACGTGAGCGTCGCCACCAGGAGACAGCCGAGGCCCGCCAGTCCCGGGAGAAGCGCAAGCGGGAGAAACAGGAGCCCAGGAAGCCGACGAAGTAGGACCGGCTGAGCAGTACCCGGCGCTGCATCCGGCGTCTCGGTGGACGGTATCCAGTCCGCGCTGCAGCCAAGTAACCCCTGGTGTGCCACGACGGCACACCAGGGGTTACTCTGTTGGCATGTCGAAACACGTCCTCACCGCTGTCGCCTGGCCGTACGCCAACGGTCCCCGTCACATCGGACACGTCGCCGGATTCGGTGTCCCGTCCGACGTCTTCGCCCGGTTCCAGCGAATGTCGGGCAACGAGGTGCTGATGGTCTCCGGCACCGACGAGCACGGCACCCCGCTGCTGGTCCAGGCGGAGAAGGAGGGCGTGAGCGTCCAGGACCTCGCCGACCGCTACAACCGCATCATCGTCGAGGACCTCGCCGGACTCGGCCTGTCCTACGACCTGTTCACCCGCACCACCACCCGTAACCACTATGCGGTGGTGCAGGAGCTGTTCCGCGGCCTCAACGACAACGGCTACATGGTCCGCCAGACCACCACGGGTGCGATCAGCCCGTCCACCGGCCGTACCCTGCCCGACCGCTTCATCGAGGGCACCTGCCCGCTGTGTGGTGCCACCGACGCCCGCGGTGACCAGTGCGACAACTGCGGTAACCAGCTCGACCCCGCCGACCTGATCGACCCGCGCTCCAAGATCAACGGCGAGACCCCGGACTTCGTCGAGACCGAGCACTTCATGCTCGACCTGCCGGCCCTGGGCGACGCCCTGTCGGAGTGGTTGGACGAGCGCGAAGGGTGGCGTCCCAACGTCCTGAACTTCTCGCTGAACCTGCTCAAGGACATGCGCCCGCGGGCGATGAGCCGCGACATCGACTGGGGCGTCCCGGTGCCGATCGAGGGCTGGCAGGACAACAACGCCAAGAAGCTCTACGTCTGGTTCGACGCCGTCATCGGCTACCTCTCCGCCTCCATCGAGTGGGCCTACCGCACCGGTGACCCCGAGGCATGGCGCAAGTGGTGGGGCGACCCGGAGGCCCTGTCCTACTACTTCATGGGCAAGGACAACATCACCTTCCACTCCCAGATCTGGCCCGGTGAGCTCCTCGGTTACGCCGGTTCCGGCGCCAAGGGTGGTGAGGCCGGCGAGTTCGGTGAGCTGAACCTGCCGACCGAGGTCGTCTCCTCGGAGTTCCTCACCATGTCCGGCTCGAAGTTCTCCTCGTCGAAGGGCGTGGTGATCTACGTCCGCGACTTCCTGGAGACCTTCGGCCCGGACGCCCTGCGCTACTTCATCGCCGTCGCGGGTCCGGAGAACATGGACACCGACTTCACCTGGGACGAGTTCGTCCGCCGGATCAACACCGAGCTGGCCAACGGCTGGGGCAACCTGGTCAACCGCACGGTGTCGATGGCGCACAAGAACTTCGGGGAGATCCCGGCGGCCGGGTCGTTCACCGACGAGGACCGCGATCTGCTGGACGATGCTGCCGCAGCGTTCGCCAAGGTCGGGGAGTGCCTGGAGCACTCGCGGTTCAAGTCAGGTATCGCCGAGGCCATGCGCATCGTGGACCGCGGCAACCAGTACATCGCCGCCCAGGAGCCGTGGAAGCTGGCTAAGGCTGCGAAGGGGACGGAGGACACTGCCGCTGATCCGGCGGCCCGTGACCGTCTGGCCACCGTCCTGCACACCGCGCTGCAGATCGTCTCGGACGCCAACACCCTGCTGACCCCCTACCTGCCGTTCTCCGCCCAGCAGGTCTTCGAGACCCTCGGCGGCACCGGCGTGTGGGCTGCCCAGCCGAAGGTCGTGGAGGTCACCGACGACTCCCCGCGCACCCCGGTCGGTGTGGGCCTGCCGGAGGCCGGACGCAGCTACCCGGTGATCATGGGTGACTACGACGAGCAGCAGGCCCACTGGGGTCGTACCGAACTGGTCGCCGGTACCCCGCTGTCCAAGCCGTCCCCGCTGTTCACCAAGCTGGACGCCGAGCTCGCCGAGACCGGCCCGGAGTGGGCCCGCGTCGAGACGGACTAGTTGCAACTACGCTAGCTGGCATGTCCGCCAAGAAGAAGCGTCCGACCCCTGTCCCGCCCGAGCCGCTGCCGCAGCTCTTCGACGCCCACACCCACCTGGCGTCCTGCAAGGCCACCACCGCCGACGAGGTGCGGGAGATCGTCGACCGGGCGGCGGCGACCGGGGTGCAGGGGATCTGCACCGTCGGTGACGGGATTGAGGAGGCAGAGCTTGCGCTGCAGGCCGCCCACCACGACGAGCGGGTCTATGCGGCCTGTGCTGTCCACCCCACCCGCTCCCACGAGCTCACCGAGGACGTCCGCACCCGGATTCGTGACCTCGTCGCCGACGATCGCTGCGTGGCGGTGGGGGAGACCGGCCTGGACACCTACTGGATCACGCACGACCCGGAGGACACCGCCGACCTGGAGACGCAGGAGGAGGCGCTGCGCTGGCACATGGCCCTGGCCCACGAGGTCGGCAAGCCGCTGATGATCCACAACCGTGAGGCAGACGACGACCTGATGCGCGTGCTCAATGATGCGCCGGACGACCTCACGGTGATGCTGCACTGCTTCTCCTCGCCGCTGGAGGTCGCCCGCGAGGCGATCGACCGTGGGTACTACCTCAGCTTCTGCGGCAACGTCACCTTCAAGCGCAACGGTGAACTGCGCGAGGCCGCCGCACTGGTGCCGGCTGACCGGATCCTTCTGGAGACCGATGCGCCGTACATGACCCCGGAGCCCTTCCGCGGGGCGCGAAATGAACCGGTCTTCGTCGGCTACACCGCGCGTTGTCTCGCAGAGGCCCGCGGTATTTCACCGGAGGAGGCTGGCGAGATCGTCACACAGAACGCCCGGACGCTCTACGGCATCTGATACCCCGGGTGGTGCGTCGCGCGCCACGCCACACAGGGCGCCCCGTGATGGGCGCGTGATTCGTGCGTGACTCCCGCGTGATTCGCGGGTGATGCGCCACGGTAGAAAAGTGGTGCATGAGACGGCTGTGACCACAGTTGCCCCGTGTTCTCCCTGACGTGTGAGGGTGGCGACATTTTCCGCGGAAATTTCGCCAATGGGTTGGCCTGCGGGCGATCGTTACCGTATCGTTATCGAAGTTACGGAATCGAGACGTCTAACCGCAGACGCTAGAAAGTGGCGGCGCGCCCCGCAGCGCCGCCGGAGGTAGAGAACGAGTGTCACCCAAGAAGAAGTCCAGCCTTCACCGGATCAACACCACCAACTCCATGCCGCTGCGCATGGCGACCGGCGGCATGCTTGCCGTCCTCGCCGTCGGTGGCACCGTTGCCGCCACCAACCACAAGGACGTCAGCCTCGACGTCAACGGGGAACAGATCAACACCACCGCCTGGTCCGGTGACGTCCGCGACCTGCTCGCCGACAACGACATCGAGTTCTCCGACAAAGACCTGATCACCCCGGGTCTCGACGAGTCGGTCGAGAACAACTCGACCATCTCCGTCCGCTCGGCCCGCCAGGTCTCCGTCACCGTCGACGGCCAGCTGCGCGACATCGACACCACGTCGCTCACCGTCTCCGAACTTCTCGCTGAGCTGGGCTACGACAACGCCAACGCCGCCCTGTCTGCCGGTGCGAACTCCCCCATCCCGACCGATGGCATGGAGCTCGACATCACCACCCCGCGTGAGTTCACCCTCAACGACGGAGCCCCGGGCAAGGACCCCGCCCGTCTGAGCATGGCCGCGTCCACCGTCGGCGAGATGCTCGAGATGCGTGGCGCACCGCTGGGTCCGGAAGACAAGGTCACCCCGGCCGCCGACGCCCCGCTGGAGCAGGGCACCCACGTCGAGGTCCATCGTGTGGCCACCGAGGAGCGCGAAGAGGAGCGGCCCTTCGACCCGCCGGAGAAGGTCATCGAGGACCCTGACATGCCCGAGGGCGAGGAAGAGGTCATCGAGAAGGGCTCCGCCGGTAAGGAGCGCGTCACCGTGCGCGTCACCGAGGTCAACGGCGAGGAGACCGACCGTGAGGTCATCGATCGCGAGGAGCTCGAGCCGGCCACCGAGCGCGTGGTCGTCCGCGGCACCAAGCGTGTCTCCGGTGCACCGTCCGTCGCCGATGGATCGGTGTGGGACGAGCTGGCTCAGTGTGAGGCGACCGGCGACTGGTCCATCAACACCGGCAACGGTTTCTCCGGTGGCCTGCAGTTCACCCCGTCCACCTGGGCGGCCTACGGCGGCCACGAGTACGCCCCCGAGGCGCACATGGCCACCCGCGAGGAGCAGATCGCCGTGGCCGAGAAGGTCCAGGCGGGCCAGGGCTGGGGCGCGTGGCCGGCCTGCACCTCGAAGATGGGCCTGCGCTAATCATCCAGGCCAGTTACCCTGCTTAGTCTCCCTGGCTGGTAACTCCGACCGCTGCTGCGGCTATCCTGGAGAGCTGTGGATACTTTCAACAGCGCGGAGAGCGCCGGCAGCGACGGCAGCGGCGGCGACGGTAGTGTTGGCGTCCGGCTGCTCGGCCCCGGGGAGATCCGTGAACTGGCCGCCGAGCTCGACGTGACACCGACGAAGAGGCTGGGGCAGAACTTCGTCATCGACCCGAACACGGTGCGTCGTATCGTCACCGCCGCTGACCTGGCCGAGGACGATCACGTCGTGGAGGTCGGCCCCGGTCTCGGGTCGCTGACCCTGGCGCTGCTGGAGGCCGTCGGGCAGCTGACGGTGGTGGAGATCGACCCGCGCCTGGCCGGACGGCTCGAGCGCACCGTCGGCGAGTTCGCCCCGTCGCGAGCCGATGACCTCACCGTGGTCACCTCGGATGCGCTGAAGATCGCCGCGGACAACCCCGCCTTCGTCGACACCCCGCCGACCGCGCTGGTGGCGAACCTTCCGTACAACGTCTCTGTGCCGGTGCTGCTGCACCTGCTGGAGATCTTCCCCAGCATCCGCCGGGTGCTGGTCATGGTGCAGTTGGAGGTCGCCGACCGGCTGGCCGCCGACCCCGGCAGCAAGGTCTATGGCGTGCCCAGCGTCAAGGCGGGCTTCCATGGCCGGGTGCGTCGGGCCGGGGTGATCGGCAAGAACGTCTTCTGGCCGGCGCCGAAGATCGACTCGGGTCTGGTGCGCATCGACCGTTGGGCCGACGAGGACCGGCCCTGGCAGGCCGAGCTGGAGCGTCTGGGGGAGGACGTCCTGCGTTCCGAACTCTTCGCCGTCACGGATGCCGCCTTCCTGCAGCGTCGCAAGACCCTGCGCGCCGCGCTGTCCGGCTACTTCGGTTCCGGACCAGAGGCTGAGGAGGTCCTCACCGCCGCCGGTATCGACCCGCGGGAGCGCGGCGAGAAGCTGGACACCGCCGCATTCGTGCGGCTGGCGGTGGCGTCGCTGGATCGGCGCGGATCGTCGTGAGCCTCCCGGACCTCGCCGAGTACACCTTCTCCGCCTACGCGGTGAGCGCCACGGCGCAGGGCAAGGTCAACCTGCACCTCTCGGTCGGTGATGTCCGGGATGACGGTTACCACGAGCTGGAGACGGTCTTCCACGCCCTCGACCTCACCGAGACCGTCACCGTGGCCGTCGACGACGAGGGACCCGCAGGGATGACACCGGGGAGCAGGGTGACTCTGGGCAGCGTGACCGGACGTGACGCAGGAAAAGTCACTGCCGAGGGCAATCTAGCGCTACGGGCGGCCACGCTGGTGCTGGACCGCTACCGTGACCATCTCGACCACGTCAGTCATCTTGACCACCGTGACCACCGTGACCACCGTGACCACCGTGACCACAACCGGGCCGCGCCGGTTCCGTCGCTGAGCGTGTCGATCGACAAGCAGGTCCCCGTCGCCGGTGGCATGGCCAGCGGGTCAGCCGATGCCGCGGCGTCCCTGCTCGCCACCGTCGAACTGCTGCACGGACCCCGGGCAGCCGCCCACGGCTTCGACCAGACGCCGGCACCGAGTCCGGAGGAACTTCACGCAATGGCCGTGAGCCTCGGCGCGGACGTGCCCTTCTGCCTGCGTGGTGGCACCGCGTTGGGTCGTGGCATCGGCGATGACCTGGTCCCGGTCATGATCCGCGGTAGCTACCACTGGGCATTGGTGATGGACCCGCGGGGACTGTCCACCGCCGAGGTCTTCGCCCGGCTCGACACCCAACGCGACGCCGCAGCCCGCGGGGAGCGTCCGGACGTCCGGGCCCCGGCCCCCGAGGACGTCCAACGGGCACTGCTCAACGGCGATCCGGACGTCCTGGCCGGTCACCTGCGCCGGGCGGTGAATGACCTGCAGGCCCCCGCGATCAGTCTGCGTCCGGACCTGCGGGGTACCCTGGCCGCAGGACAGGATGCCGGTGCGTTGGCCTGTGTGGTCTCGGGATCGGGGCCGACGGTGGCCATGCTGTGCCGGGACCGGGCCCAGGCGGTGGACGTGGCGACCACCCTGGCGGCCGAAGGCGTCGGCGGACGCGCCGTCGCAACCGCCACCGCCACCTCCAGCCCGCACGGGGCGCGGCTGGTTGACTGAGTGCCGGAGCCCCGAGCGTCCTGAGTACACCAGAGACCCGACCGACCCCGACCGACCCCGACCGACAACGAGAGGACCGCTGCGACCTACCATGGCCGACGCACGCACCACCGGCAGCCCGGTGAATCTGATCAACCTGGAGAACGTCGAGAAGAGCTACGGGCTCACCACCCTGCTCGACCGGGTGAGCCTGGGAATCAACGTCGGCGACCGGATCGGGGTCGTCGGACTCAACGGTGGCGGCAAATCCACCCTGCTCAAGATCCTCTCCGGGGCGGACACCGCCGATGCCGGCCGGGTCTCGCGCAACAACGACCTGCGCATGGCCCGGGTCAGTCAGGACAGTGTGCTGGTCGGCGACACCATCGGTGCCTCGGTGGTGGAGCCGTTGGGACTGCAGACCTACGAGTGGGCGTCCGACCCGCGGGTGAGGTCGGTGCTGCACGGGCTGGGCATCCTCGACCTCGGCGACGGCACCGGCCTCGACGCGCCGGTGGACGCCCTGTCCGGCGGCGAACGCCGACGGGTGGGCCTGGCCGCTGCCCTGGTGCAGGACCTGGACCTGCTCATCCTCGACGAGCCCACCAACCACCTCGACGTCGAAGGTGTGCAGTGGCTGGCCGAGCACCTGTTGTCCCGGCGGTGCGCCCTGGTCGTGGTCACCCACGACCGCTGGTTCCTCGACACTGTCGCCAACCACACCTGGGAGGTGCATGACGGTGTGGTCGACGTCTACGAGGGCGGTTACAACGACTGGACCTTCGCCCGCGCCGAGCGGGCCCGGCAGGCCGACGCCGCCGAGCAGCGTCGCGCGAACCTGGCACGCAAGGAACTCGCCTGGCTGCGTCGCGGTGCCCCGGCCCGGACCTCCAAGCCGCGCTACCGGGTGGAGGCCGCCGAGGCCCTGATCAAGAACGTCCCGGCCCCGCGTGACTCGGTCGAGCTGATGAGCTTCGCCACCCGACGCCTCGGCAAGAAGGTCATCGAGCTGGAGGACGCCACCATCGAGACCCCGGACGGCCGACCCCTGGTCTCCGACCTGACATGGCGGTTGGGGCCCGGCGAACGAGTCGGCCTGGTCGGTGTCAACGGTTCCGGCAAGACCACCCTGCTGCGCACCCTGGCAGGGGAGTACGAGCTTTCCGAGGGGAAGCGCATCGAGGGACGCACCGTGCAGATCGGATGGTTGCGTCAGGAGCTCGACGACCTCGACCCGCAGCGTCGGTTGATCGACGCGGTGGAGGACGTCGCCACCCGGGTGCAGATCGGCGACAAGGAACTCACCGCCTCCCAGCTGGCCGAACGCCTGGGATTCTCCCCGAAGCGGCAACGAACCCCGGTCGGTGACCTCTCCGGTGGTGAGCGACGTCGACTGCAGCTGACGCGGGTGCTGATGGCCGAGCCGAACGTCCTGCTGCTCGACGAGCCCACCAACGACCTGGACATCGACACCCTGCAGGAACTCGAGAGCCTACTCGACGGCTGGGTCGGCACCATGGTCGTCATCTCGCACGACCGGTACCTGGTCGAGCGGATCTGTGACACCACCTGGGCACTGTTCGGCGACGGTAATCTGACGAACCTGCCTGGCGGGATCCAGCAGTACCTGGATGCTCGGGCGACCCAGGCGGCCGCGGAACAGCGCCACAGCGGGAACATGGATCTCGGCGGTGGTGCTGGTAGTGCTGGCGGAGTCGACGGTGCCGGGGCTGGCTCCGGGGCTGATACTGCAGCGGCTCCGGCCCTGTCTGCGCAGGAGGACCGGGCGCTGGCGAAGGAACTCGGTGCACTGGAACGCAAGATGTCCAAACTCGATAGCACCATCGGTGATCTCAACAACCGACTCGCCGATGCCGCCGATGGACAGGTCGACACCGCTCTGCTTGCTGGCCTGGACCGTCAGCTCACCGCCGCGCGTGACGAACACGAGGAACTCGAGATGAGCTGGCTGGAGATCGCCGAGCAGCGGGAAGCAGGGCACGGTCGCTGAACGTCCGACCACGGCGTCCGACTGCGGCGTCCGACTGCAACGTCCGACTGCGGTGTCCGACTGTGCTGTCCGATAGTGGCAGTGGACAGTTCCCGCAGGTTGGTAGGGTGGGGTTAGTTGAACTGGCGTATCAGGCACGAGGTAACCGCGACGCCTGCAATAAGGAATGGAGCGTAGGCGGAAGGTGAGTGAATCAGCGCCGCAGGAGGGCGCGCACATCGTCCACGAAGATGACGATGGCGTGATTGTCCGACGGAAACACTCTGAGCCCCGCTCCTTCTTCCGTCGACTGCTGGAGCCGAGCCCCTGGGGGCTGATCGTCGGTGGGCTGATGTTCGCCCTGTCACTGACACCATCCCTGCTGCCGCGTGACTGGCTGTTCCAGGGCGTCGCGGCCGGCCTATCTGCCGCCACAGGGCACCTCATCGGTGTGTTTCTGCAGTGGATCTGGGTGTTGTGGATCCGCGACCTGGTCGAGCCCCTGTCTGTTTCACTGTCCAGGAGGTCGAGGGGGCGGATCTCGGAACGGTCCTGGTTCCGGTGGTTCAGATTCGGGCTGCTGGCCACCATCGTCCTTGCCCTGGTGGTGTGGGTTCTTATCGCGGTGCGCTGGCAACAGGAAATCGCCGGGATCATGGATGATCAGGCGTACACTGCCGCCGAGTTCCTGTTGGTTCTGCCGGTCGGCCTGGCGCTGTGGGCTCTGCTGTACCTGGTAGGCAATGCGATTGGCCGGCTCACGATCATCCTCGCCGGTGCAGTTCCTGGCCAACACACCCGTTACGGTCTGAAACTTGTCCTGTCCTGGTCCGCCGTGGCCATGGTCACGGTGTTGGTCGTGGACCAGGTGTTGCCCGGCACCATCGTGCGGGTCAGCGAGAACATCTTCTCGGTCCGTGACACGGAGATCCGTGAGGACCTGGTCAAGCCCCATGTCAGTGAGCGTTCCGGCGGGCCGGGGTCGCCGAACACCTGGGAGGAGCTCGGCGCCTACGGAACCAGGTTCACCGGCCTGGGGCTGTACAAGGACGAACTTGAGGAGCTGACCGGGCGTCCTTCCCGTGAGCCGATCCGGGTCTACGCCGGACTCAACAACGGTGACACCGACCGTGACAGGGCACTGAACGTTGTCTCCGAGCTGGAACGTACCGGTGCCGCAGACCGGGAGGCGCTGATGATCGCACCGACCACCGGCACCGGCTGGGTCAACCCGACTGCTGCGCAGGCCTTCGAGTTGATGTTCGACGGTGACACTGCCATCGCGGCTGACCAGTACTCCTACCTGCCCAGTGCCATCCAGTTCATCTCCGACCGCGATCAGGTGCGTAACGCTGGCAAGGAGCTGGTCACCGCGGTGGTCGACTGGTGGCATACCCTGCCGGAGGACGAGCGGCCGAAGATCTACGTCTACGGCGAGTCGATGGGAACCAGTGCAGGAGAGGGCGCTTTCTCCGGTATCCGCGACATCGCAGCTTCCGTGGACGGGGTGTTGTGGCTGGGCCCGCCGAACAGCAATGAGCTGTGGAGTGACCTGGTGACGCGTCGCGATCCGGGGACCTACGAGGCTGCCCCGCAGTACTCGGGTGGGATGATGGTCCGCTTCGCCGAGAACGGTCAGCAGGTCCAGGAGTGGATCGATGACCCGGACGGGGAGGATGGCACCTGGAACGACCCCCGGGTGCTGTATGTCCAGCACCCCTCGGACCCGGTGGTCTGGTGGTCGCCGGACCTGCTGTTTCGCGAACCTGACTGGTTGAAGGAGCCGGCAGGGTTCGACCGGTCGCCGACCATGCGCTGGATGCCGATCATCACTTTCTGGCAGGTCACCCTGGATCTGCCGCGGGCCGGCAACGTCCCCAACGGGCACGGTCACAACTACGGCACCACGGTGCTCGACGGCTTGGTTGCCGTCGCCGGCGAGGACCGTTTCTCGTTGGACGACCTGGAAGAACTACGTGAACAGTTGGAGACGGCCATGGAGGATCAGGGGCCGGAGAAGGAAGTCGGCGTCGACAACGACTGACCGGCCGCAGAGGTGCTGCGGGGCCGGGGACCGTGGCTGGGGGAGCTGCGGGGCCGGAGTTCGTGGTGTTTTGGGCGTGTAGAATCGTGGCCATGATCATGATTAACGTTCGTTTCCGCCCGCTGCCCGAGTATGTCGAGAACTTCCGTGATGTGGTGGACGAGTTCACCCAGGCCACCCGCGCTGAGGAGGGCAACCTGTGGTTCGACTGGTTCCGCGGTACCGATGATCCGTCGGAGTACTTTCTCGTGGAGGCGTTCAAGGACGGCAGCGATGTGGCGCACGTGCAGAGCGACCACTTCAAGGCCGCCTGTGAACTGTTCCCCACGGTGCTGAAGGAGACTCCGCAGATCATCAACACCAGCATCCCGGGCAAGAACGAGTGGGAGCGGATGGCTGAGTTTTCCGTGGAGTAGATCTTCTCCAGGTAGTATTCAGCCGTCAGTCTCAGGCGACATCGTCTGGACGGCTGTCGTCCGGGCGGTTGTGGTCCGGGTCGTCCTCGTCTGTGTCGGGGGGGCCGGTATGTCGCGATCCGGATTGTCGTGGTCGGGGGCATCGTCATCAAGGGCATCGCGAACTTCCCGCCTGAGCGCATTCCCTGGATTGCGCCACACGGTGGGATGGTCATTGTGCTGTGGTTCCCGGTCGGAACTTTCGGTCACCGGGGGAATCCAGTCGACCCGTCGGCCACTGTCGCGCCGGGCGACCCTGGTCCACCACCTGTTCTCGTCGGTGCGGGAGTCATCCACCTGAGCATGCATGGCAGGCGAGACCAAGGTCAGGTTGTCGAGATCCGTCATACCTCCCTCGGACCACCCGTCGATGTGGTGGACGTGGCAATAGGCTGGTGCGGAGTCGGTCCCGGGGCTGAACTGATGCCTTCCTCGCCGAGAAGTGCGAGATACTGGTCGACCGAGCCCAGCCGGCGAGACCGTCCGAATGACAGCGTCCGCCCTTCGAGGTCGAGTATCTGCAGGTAGGCCTGCAGGTTCTCGGGCTTGTTCAGGAGCGTCGCTGCCGGAATGTGCACACCGACATCGCTGAGCGCAGCACCCTTGTGCGAGGCAATCTGGTCGATCGACATGACTGCCACGATTGTCGTGGTGCCCCGGCCTGTCGAGAGAACTTTCCCCGGTCCGTAGCCACTGTCCACAAGCGCCTCGAGGACATCATGGCGACGCTGTTCAGGGGAGCGGTCGTCTGCCGAGCTGGTGCCGTCATCGCCCCCGTTTGTTTCCTGGATCCCCGTTCTCCCCGGTTTTGTCGTCGTGCCCGATTCCCCCGGTGCCTGCATGGTCGGCCATCAGCCGGTGCATCTTCGCGCTCACCTCTGGGGTGAGAAGCCCACGGATCGGTGTCATTCCGTCAGTTCCTTGTGAGTCGATGGTCAGGGAGCGCTTCCGCTGGTGGTCTTCTTCGGTGTATGGCTCCTCGGCACCGACGACGTCCAGGAGGAAGTGGCGCAGCGAACGCACGACGTCCGGCCCCTGGCAGGTCACAAGGGTGGCGATGGGTTCGTCGGCTGCTGCGGTGATCTCGTCCTGGACGGACTCGGGAAGTGCCCGGATCTGCTTGTCGATCATCTCGACGGTGGAACCGTCCATGGCGCCGGAGGCCACTGCCTCCGCGATATGGGGCATGTGGTCAGGGTGGGGAGCTGACGGGTCTGCGCTCCACGGGTCCGGCCGTTCGCTGAGGCGCTGGGCGGCGGCGAGGCGGGTGCGGGCATCACTGAGGGTGGTGTTGAAGATGCGGGACATCAGTCGGGCGCGTCGCCGGGGCCGGCGGGGAAGTACTCCTCGTAACTGGTGATGTACGCGGCATCGGCGGCGCTGAGCTTCTTGCGGGCACGTTCCAGCTGCTAAATCGCCGCGTTCCGGTCGTGGAGGCGGAGCCTCTCCCATGTGTCCGGGCCGTGTGCGATGATCGCTTTGGCGGCCTCTCCGAGTTTCCCGATCGCCTCGAAAAGATCAGTGGTGCTTCCGACGGAGGGCAACGTGGCGGTTCCCATGGTCAGTGCCCTCCTCCGCCCATCCAGCGACGAGCTTCGTCGCACATAGTATCGATTACTTGTCCCCGAATATTTAGCTGATGTTGCATGTGATACTACTGTCCGAACGCATGTTCGTCAAGAGGTTATCTTCGATCTCTTCCATCGGTGGAGCGTGCGTGGTTCGCCCACCATCCCGTCCTCGCCGGTAGAATCAGGCAGCATGTCGTCGCGCACAAAGAAAGCCACCATGCCCGCAGAGGTCCCGTCCGGAGAACCCGGCGTCACCCCGCCGAAGTTGAAGAAGAAGGCCTACAACAAGCAGCTCAAGAAGCTGCAGGCCGACCTGGTCGACATGCAGCAGTGGGTGCGGGAGACCGGCGCCCGAGTGGTGATCATCATGGAGGGCCGCGACGCCGCAGGTAAGGGTTCGGCCATCAAGCGTCTCACCCAGTACCTCAACCCCCGATTCTGCCGGGTCGAGGCGTTGCCGGCGCCGACGTCCCGCGAGCAAGGTCAGTGGTACTTCCAGCGCTACGTGGAGAAGTTGCCGACCGCCGGGGAGATCGTGATCTTCGACCGCTCCTGGTACAACCGTGCCGGTGTCGAGCGCGTGATGGGCTTCTGCACTGCCGAGGAGTACCGGCGGTTCATCCACCAGGCGCCGATCTTCGAGCGTCTCTTGGTGGAGGACGGCATCATGCTGCGCAAGTACTGGTTCTCGGTGTCCGACGATGAGCAGATCCGCCGGTTCACCTCCCGCCGTGAGGATCCCCTGCGGCAGTGGAAGCTCTCGCCGATGGACCTGCAGTCGATCACCCGCTGGGAGGACTACTCCCGGGCGAAGGACGAGATGTTCGCCCACACCGACACACCGACCGCCCCCTGGTACACGGTGGAGAGCGAGGACAAGAAGCGCTCCCGGATCAACGTGATCAGCCACCTGCTGTCGTCGGTGCCGTGGGAGCGGGTGGAGCACACCCCGCCGGAGATTCCGGATCGTCCGGAATCCAGCAGTGACTACGAGCGCCCGCCGCGCACCGAGTTCCGGTACGTGCCGGACGTCGCGGCCAACCTGGAGAAATAACCATCCTGGAGAAGCAGCGGGAGCGAGGCACAAGATAACCGGCCGGACCACGAAGGTCCGGCCGGTTTCTTCACCATCGGCCCCGGCAGACTCGGCGGCCCCGGGAAGTACAGCTAGGCTGCACCCTCGGCGTAGTGCGCGTCAATCTCACGGCCGAAGTGCTCGTCGACCACCTTGCGCTTCAGCTTCAGCGACGGCGTCAGCTCCTGGTACTCCACCGCGAGGTCGCGGTGCAGGACGGTGAACTTCTTGATCTGCTCCCACCGGTTCAGGTGGGTGTTCAACTCGTCGATGTAGCCCTGCACCAGCTTCTCCACTTCCGGGGAGCTGACGATGGTGGCGTAGTCGCCGGTGACACCGTTGCGCTCGCCCCAGGCGGTGATGGCATCGACGTCCAGGGTAACCAGGGCGGAGACGAAGTTGCGGTTGTTGCCGATGACCACCATCTGGCTGGCGACCGGGCACAGGCCCTTGAACTGTGCTTCGATCTGGGCGGGCGCGACGTACTTACCGTTGGAGGTCTTGAAGAGCTCCTTCTTGCGGTCGGTGATCTTCACCCGTCCCAGGTCGTCGATCTCGCCGATGTCACCGGTGCTGAACCAGCCCTCGCTGTCGAGGACCTCGGCGGTCGCCTCCGGGTTGTTGTGGTAGCCGTCCATCACTCCGGGGCCGCGCAGCTGGATCTCCCCGTCCTCGGCGATCCGGGCCTCGATGCCCTCCAGGGGCGGTCCGACGCGGCCGGCCGCGTACACCTCCGGGCGGGTCAGGCAGGACGCCGCACTGGTCTCGGTCAGCCCGTAGCCCTCGAGGATCGGCATTCCCGCGGCACCGAACCAGCGGGCGATGTCGGTGTTCAGCGCGGCGGAACCGGAGATGAAGTACCGGACGTTGTCACCGAAACGCTCCCGGATCTTCGACATGATGATCTTGTCGCCCAGCTTCGCCTGGAAGCGCACCCAGCCGCTGGCCGAGCCGACACCGTTGTCGGCGTCGAAGACCTGGACGCACACGCGGCTGGCCCAGTGGAAAAGCTTCTCCTTGATCCCGCCGTCGGTGGCCATCATCGTGGCGATACCGTTGTAGGCCTTCTCGAAGATGCGCGGCGCCGAACCCATGAATGTCGGCTTGACGACACCCAGGTTGGACACGATCTTGTCGAGTCGACCGTCGATGGCGGTCTCGAAGCCGAAGTGGATCGGCAGGACCAGCAGCAGCTTGCCCATCACGTGCGCCAGCGGCAGCCACAGGAACTGCTTGTCGTCGATGGTCAGCAGCTTGTCCGGGCCGGAGTTGGACGTCACGTCCACCGCGTGCGCCTCGAAGACCCACACCCGGTGTGGCAGTCGCACACCCTTCGGGCGGCCGGTGGTGCCCGAGGTGTAGATCAGGGTGGCGAGGTGCTCGAGACGGGTGGAGTCGATCCGCTCGTCGATGCACGTGGAGTTGGCGCCCAGGTACTCCGCACCGCGACTGCGCAGGTCGGCGAGGCTGATGACCCACTCCGGGTCGGCCCAGACCGGCACCTCGCCGTCGAGGAGGATGACGCCGCGGACCTTCGTCAGCTCCTCGCGCAGGGCGGTGACCTTCTCCAGCTGCTCCTCGTTCTCGACGAAGACCACCTGGGTGTCGGAGTCGTCGAGGATGAACTGGACGTCCTCCGGGATGGTGGTGGGGTAGACGGTGACTGTCGCGGCGGAGGCGAACATGATGCCGTAGTTCGCCAGGGCCCACTCGTACCGGGTGGCGCAGGCGATGGCGACGCGCTCCTCGGGCTCGATGCCCAGGGAGATCAGGCCGGCGCCGACCTCGGAGGCCTGGGTGCCGAGCTCGCTCCAGGTGACGGCGTGCCAGTTCTCGTCGGCGTCGGGGAAGCTGTACGCACGGCGGTCGGGGGTCTCCGCGATCCGTCGGCGCAGCATGTGTCCGACGGACTGGATCTCCGGGTCCAGTACGACGGTCTGAGGTGAATTACTCCCGGTTGGCGCGGTTGTCATGGTCTCTCCATCCAGATTATGTTCGCCTGTCTAGTGTTGTGGTTCACTCTAGCAAAACGTGAGTGTTGAGAATCACGTTTTGACGAACTTTGTTTACCGGGGTTCACCCGAATCTTCATCGCTCCGACAGTCGTCCCCACAGCCGCTCCGGACACCGCCTCGGACACCGTCCCGACCACCCCCGGGGACCGGTCCCGCGGCGGCGGTCCGCGTAACCGTGTCACCATTGGGGTATGAACGAGATCACACATCAGCGCGTCAACGACACCGGCGTCATCACGTTGGACCGTCCCAAGGCGCTCAACGCCCTGAACCACGACATGATCACCGCGATAGCCGCGGCGCTGGAGGAGTTCCGGCAGGACGCCGCGGTCGAGCAGGTCGTCCTGCGGTCGGCGGTGGAGAAGGCCTACTGCTCCGGCGGGGACGTGCGCTCGGTGCGGGAGACCGACCTGGCCGGGGACTACGGTCCGGGCGACCGGTTCTTCGAGGAGGAGTACGTCATGAACCACGCCCTCGCCGAGTTCCCGAAGCCGACCGTCGCCCTCGTCAACGGCATCACCATGGGCGGGGGGCTGGGGGTCTCCGCCCACGCCGACCAGCGGGTGATCACCCCGCGGACCTGGCAGTCGATGCCGGAGATGGCGATCGGCTTCGTCACGGACGTCGGTATCTCCCACGTCTTCACCCATCTGCCGCACGTCCCGGAGGCCTCCCGCGCCGCGGTCGGACTGTTCCTCGCCACCACCGCCTACCGGATGACCACCGACGACCTGCTGTGGAGCGGACTGGCCACCCACCTGGTCGACGACATCGACGCCGTCGCCGACGCCCTGGAGGCGGGCGAACGGCTGGGCGGCCCGGAGGTCGTCCCCGGCACCGCCGCCCATGACGAGGTCGCCGGACGTTCCGAGCTGGCCCGGAACTTGAACTGGATCACCGAGACCTTCGGTGGGTCGGACTGGCGGGACATCGCCCAGCGGATCGAGACCTCCACCGGGGAGTTCGTCGATCAGGTCCGTGACCTGCTTGCTTCGGCGAACCCGCTGTCGCTGGTAGCCGCGGCAGTGCTACTGGATCACTCCTCGAGGTCGACGTTGCGCGAGGCGTTGGACGCCGAACTGGCGATCGGCAGTCTGCTGCGACGGCAGCCGAACTTCGCCGAGGGCGTGCGGGCAGTGCTCGTCGACAAGGACCGGGACGCACACTTCGTGCCGGCCAGCGTCGCCGAGGTCACCGATGAACAGGTCGCGGAGTTCAGGACTGCGCTGGACTGATCGTCTGGTCCTGGTTCCCCGGGACAGCCCGGATCTGCTCCCGCCGTTGCACCTTCAGCCACACCACGAAGCCCCAGAGGACGAAGGCACCGTAGACCAGGTACAGCACCGCACTGGGGTAGTAGCCCGCGCTCAGAAGCAGCGGCACCCCGACGATGTCCACGGCGATCCAGATCAGCCAGAACTCCGTCCAGCCCTTCGCCATGCCGTAGGTGGCCAGCATGGACCCGGTGAAGATCCAGGCGTCCGCCCACGGTCCCCAGGAGCCCAGCGCGCTGAACACCCAGGCGAAACCGCAGGTGCCGACGACGGCGACGACGAGCATGAACAGGCGTTCCCGGGGCGTGGCCCAGTGGGGCTGCACCGCCTCGTAGGTCTCGGCCGGCTCGCTGAGGATAGAGCGGGACGGATCGGTCTCCTCCGGCTCGCGGACTCCGCCGCGCTTGGCGCGGGACCACTGCCACCAGCCGTAGGTGCTGACGATGAGGAACATCACCTGCCGGCCGGCCTGACCGTAGAGGTCCAGGTCCTGCGGGGTGTGGAAGACACCGCCGAGGAACACGGTGAACAGCAGGATGTTGCCGACGATGCCGACCGGCCAGGCCCACACGACCCGGCGCATCCCGCCGATCGCGGAGGCGATGCCGAAGCCATTGCCGATGATCTCGCGCCAGAGGATCGGTGCGTCGCCGATCGTCCACTGGGCGTTGAGGAACGTGATGAGGACGTCCTGCATGCAGGTGTCCGCCTTTCTCTCCCATCCGGACTGTGACCGTCGGCTCCGGAATCACACCGGATCTGCTGACCCACCTGGTGGAGGTGGCGCTCGCGGGCTTTCACCGCCGGTGGGGAATTCCACCCCGCCCTGAGAATGCTTACGGCAGAAAAGTCTACACCCCGCCCGGTAGGGCGGGGTGCAGAGTGGGAATTCCGGCGAACCGGGGTGGGCGGGCCGTAGCCGGCTACGCCCCGAACCCGTCGCGCAGCAGGCGGAAACTCTCCTCGAGGATCTCCGACGGGCGACGGTCGGTGGGGAGCAACGAGGCGCTGTCCCCATAGCAACGCCGGTTCTCGCGCAGCAGGTTCTCCACGGCGAAGGAGCCGGCGACGATGGTGGAGACCATCATGAGCCCGGTGGCGTGGAGGCTCACCGTGCCGTCGCAGCGCCGATGGAGCGCCTCGACGAGGCCCTCCGCCACGAGCTTCACCTGGTCCCGTTCCTCCGGCCCGGTGAGGTAGCTCAGGTGCTCGCCGATAACCATCAGGCTGAGCAGACCACCGCTGTCGCGGATGTCGTCGGCGTTGACCCGCTCGGCGATCAGTCGTTGCATGATGTGCACCGCGGACTCGTCCGCCGGTGCCGCCTCGACCTGTTCGCGCCAGTCGCGGATGGTGTCCTCGACGAAGAACAGCAGGGCGTCCTCACGCCGCGGGAAGTAGTTGTGGAATGTCCGCGGCGACACGCCGGCCTGCTCCGCGATGGCGGCGACGGTCATGCCGTCGGAACCCTCACGGTGCAGCAGCCCGGCGGCCGCACGGGCCAGGGCCCTGCGGGTCTCCAGCTTCTTCTGCTCGCGCAGCGAAGGGGCCTGGTCGTGGTCAGCCATTGCTCGGGGCGGTCTCGACGGCCTTCTTCTCGTCCGTGGTGGCCTCCATGCCCTCGAGGGTGGTGCCCTCCACGTCGACGGACGGGATGATCTTGTCCAGCCATGCCGGCAGCTTCCAGGCGCGGTCGCCGAGCAGGAACAGGACGGCCGGAACGATGGTCATGCGCACCACGAAGGCGTCGATCAGCACGGCCATGGCCAGGGCGGAGCCCATCACGGCGATGAACGGCTCGTCCATCAGGACGAAGGCGGCGAACACGGAGATCATGATCAGCGCGGCGGCGGTGACCACGCGGGCACCGTGCTTGAAGCCGTTGGAGACGGCGTTGCCGGCGGTCTTGCCGTGGACGTAGCCCTCGCGCATGCGGGTCACCAGGAACACCTGGTAGTCCATGGCCAGGCCGAAGACGATACCGATGAGCATGATCGGCAGGAAGGAGATGATCGGCTGCGGGTCGTTGGTGATGCCCAGCCAGCCCCACTGCCAGACCGCGACGGTGACACCGAAGGTGGCGGCGACCGACAGGGCGAAGCCCAGGGCGGCGATCAGCGGGACCCACAGGGAGCGGAAGACCACGACCAGCAGGACGAAGGCCAGCACCACGACGATGGCGACGTAGGGGATGAGCACCTCGGAGAGGCGGTCGGAGACGTCCTCGAAGATCGGGGTCACACCGGTGATGGAGTAGGTACCACCGGTCTGGTCCTTGAAGGCAGGCTCGGCATCGCGCAGGGACTGCAGGGTGTCTGCGGTGAGGGCGTCGTTGCCACCGGTGGTCGGGGTGATCATGACCATGGCGGCGGTGCCGTCCTCGCTCATGCCGGCGACCTGGGCGTTCTCGACGCCGTCGACGCCGCTGATGGTGGCGACAGCCTCCCCGAAGGTGGCCTGGGCGGCCATCGGGTCATCCCCGGAGTCCTTGACCACGGCGATCATCGGGGCATTGCGACCGGGGCCGAAGTCCTCGTTGACCCACTCGGCGGCGTTGCGTTGCGGGCTGCCGAGCTTGGCGGAGTCGTCGGTGGGCATGGCCAGCTGCAGGCTGGCCACCGGGATGGCCAGCAGGACCAGCAGAAGCGCGGAGGCGGCGGCGAAGATCACCGGGCGCTTGCGCACCTGGCGGACCCACTTCAGGCCCATGGTGGGCTTCTCGTCCTCGGGATCCGGGGCCTTGACCACCGGGGCGCGTCCGGCGAAGGACCGGGCGCCGAAGGCGCCGAGGATGGCCGGCAGCAGGGTGATCGCCACGAGGACGGCGATGACCACGGTGAAGGCGGCGGCCAGGGCCATGGCGGTGAGGAAGGGGATGTTGATGATCGACAGGGCGGCCAGTGCGATGACCACCGTCAGGCCGGCGAAACAGACCGCCGAACCGGCCTTGCCCACGGCGAGTCCGGCCAGGTGGGCGCGTTCGGCGTGGGTCGTCTTCTTGACCGCCGCGGCCAGTTCCTTCGGCGTCATGTTGTTGCCGCCCGCGAACGCCACCAGTTCATTCCTGAACCGGGAGACGATGAACAGGGCGTAGTCGATGCCCACGGCCAGGCCGATCATGGAGGCCAGGGTCGGGGTCATGCTGTTGATGTTGTCGGTCAGGGCCGTGGCGGCCATGATCAGCATGATGCCGGTGCCGACACCGACGATGGCGGTGATCAGCGGCAGGCCGGCGGCGACGAAGGAGCCGAAGGTGATGATCAGGATGATGGCGGCGACGGCGATACCGATCAGCTCGGCGGTGGCGCCGATCTCCGGCATCTGGAAGACGTTGCCGCCGTAGGCGATCTCGAGGTTCTCGGTCGCGGCGTCGTCGAGCACGTCGGTGACGGCGGTGACGTCATCGGTGGAGACGTCCATCGAGGTGTCGCCCTCGAAGGTGATCGTCATCGTGCCGGTGCGGCCGTTCTCGCTGAGCGGGGAGAGGGCCTGCAGATCCGCCTGGATCTGCTCCTCGGGCATCCCCTGCTCCTGCTTGGCGGGGGCCATCTGCTGCTCCATGCCGGCAGCGGCGGTCATCGGGTCGACGATCGCGTCGGTGTCGACGAGGGCGTCCTGCTCCTTGAGCTCGGCGATGAGCGCATCGAGGTCGGCCTTGGTGGCCTCGTCGGTCAGCGAGCCGCCCTCGGGGGCGCGCACCACGATGGTGCCGGTGGGGGCCTCCATGTCGTCCCCGCCTTCGGGGAAGAGCTCTGCCATCTCCTCCTGGGTCTCGACGGATTCGAGCCCGGGGATGGTGAAGGTCATCGAGGTGGACTTCGCCATCGTCGACATCAGGGTGCCGGCACCGATGAGCACCAGCAGCCAGACGGCGATGAAGCGCCACCTGTTCATGTATGCGGATCGTCCGACCCGGTAGAGGAATTTAGCCATGCGGCTGATTATTGCACGCGCTGTGCAATGTTGCACATTGACTGCATATATATATTTCATGCATCACAATCGGGTTTCCGCGTGGCGTAGGTCACTGACCGGGGTCGTGGAAAGTCCCCGTGTAGGATGTCCCGGGTGACTGATTACCCACCGGAGGTGCCGCCGTGCTGCATGCGCTGACGCTCGCGCTGGCGGACACCCTGAACTTCCTCCTCATCGGGGTGCTCATCGCCGTCGGCCTCGCCCAGGCGACGAGGGAGAAGGGAGGACGCTACGGTGCGGTCGCCGGACTGCTCGTCTTCGGCGACTGGCTCGGGGTGCTGAGCCTGGCGCTGCTGACCCTGCTGGTGTTCGACGGGCTGGGCGACACCGTCGGCGCGCTCGTCGAATCCCCGGTCTTCGCCCTGCTGCTGATCCTCACCGGTGTTCTGAGTGCGGTGCTCGCATGGCGTAGCGGGCGCCGCGTCCGCGACGGCGGCGCGCTGGCCGAGGGCGGCACGGCCGCCGGGGACGGCGAGGACGGTGAGGGCGCTGCCGGTGCCGCGCCCGCCCAGGGCAACCCGCTGGTGCAGCGCATCATGGCGCCGTTGAAGAAGCCCAGCCCGGTCACCGTCGGTGTCGGCTTCGTCCTGGGCGTGGTGCAGTCGGCGACCTCGGTGCCCTTCTTCGCCGGGATCGCCGTGATCAGCGCCGGCGACTTCGCCGTGGCGACCCGGTACCTCAGCATGATCGCCTATGCCTCGGTCGCGCTGAGCCTGCCGTTCCTCACGGCGTTGGCTATCGGGTACATCCGCTCCCACCCCTACAGCCGGATCGGCCGCGGCTTCGCCACGGTGCAGGACAATCAGGAGGCCGCGGCCCGGGTCGGCGGCTACATCGTCGCCGTCCTGCTCATCGGCCTCGGCCTGCTGCAGCTCCTGTAAGCGCCGTTCAGCTGAGGACCTCGAACGTCAGCCCCGCCGCGGTCAACCGGTCGATGAGGTTCTGCCCCATGGCCGTCGCGGTGGTGAGCTGGCCGGCGAGCTCCGGATTATGGTCGAATGCCAGGCACAGTGCGGACTCCGCCAGCATCTTGGCGGTCTCCGTGTAGCCCGGGTCCCCGCCGCTCACCCGGGTGTGGACGGTCTTGCCCGCGGCGGTGGCCACGAAGTCCACGGTGAACCAGGTCCGGTCCCGTCGCTCCTGGGAGGGGCCGTCACCCGCGGCGATCCGCTTGGCGATGGCACGGCGGACCGGAGGGATCTGGACGGCGGCAATGAGGAGCGGGAAGCCGATGATGGAGGCCGGAACCGTGAGGAACTCCTTCGCCCCCGCATTGTGGGAGTAGGTGAACTCCGGGCCGAAGTCCTCGATGTCCGGTGCGGTGCGTGCCGACCTCTTCACGATCTGACCGTCGATCGTCGGCAGGGGGATCAACCAGTTCTCCGTGACCGGATCCCGTCGCGGGCGCTCCGTCTTCAGCTTGGCCCGACGGTCCGTGGGGCGGGTCTCGATCTCATAGCGTTGCGACGACGCCTCCTTCAGGGGCCGCAGACGTGAGAACTGGTTCAGTGCGGAATGCAGGGTGCCCCCGGACAGGGTCGCGTTGGTCCGCACGACACCGCGCATCTCAATTGGGACGTCCCCGGGGAGCAGCCGGGCGGTGTACAGGGCCCCGAGATCGTGGGGGATGGAGTCGAAACCGCAGGCGTGGACGATCCTTGCCCCGGTCTTCCGCGCGGTGGCGTCGTTCTCCACGAACATCCGGTCGACGAACTCCGGTTCTCCCGTTAGGTCGACGTAGTCGGTCCCCTCCGCGGCACAGGCGGCGACGATGCCCGCCCCGTACTCCAGGTACGGGCCCACCGTGGTGATGACGACCTTCGCCGAGCGCGCGACCTCGGCCAGCGAGCCGGGGTCCGTGGAGTCGGCGTGCAGCAGCCCGATCTCGGAGACGTCCGGGTTGATACCTGTCAGCCTGTCCCGGACCGCCACGAGCTTGTCGCGGTTGCGTCCGGCCAGCGCCATCCTGCCGGAGCTGGGCAGGTGCTCGACCAGGTAGTCGGCGGTGAGACCGCCGGCGAAGCCGGTCGCTCCGAAGAGGACCACGTCGTACGGTCGTGCCGACTGTGCCGACTGTGCCGGGCCTGAATCGCTGTCTTGTCTTCCGGTCATGGAGCCTTCCGGTGCGGTGAACGCACGAGTAGATGATGTGCAGCACCCGGAAGTCTAGTCGGCGACGAGGGGCTCCATGGTGAGTTCCGGGTGCTCCTTCTCCACGAAGGCCAGCTTCCACTTGTCACCGAACAGGGCGATGAGCTCGCCGTCGGAGCGGGTGAAGATCTCCACCCCGCGCTGGCGGCCCAGCTCGGGGGCGGACTCCGCGTCGGTGCGTCGGGCGACGGAGTAGGGGATCGGCTCGGTGACGGTCTCCACGTTGTACTCGACCTCCATCCGGGCCTGCATCACCTCGAACTGCATCGGGCCGACCGCGGCCATGACCGGGTTCGCGTCGCCACGGGCGTCGTTCTTCAGGATCTGCACGACACCCTCGGAGTCCAGCTGGTCCAGAGCCTTGCGGAACTGCTTGTATTTGCCGAGGGTCTTGGCCCGCAGCGTCCGGAAACTCTCCGGGGCGAACTGCGGCATCGGACGGAACTGGACCTTGCGTCCGGCGAAGATCGTGTCGCCGGGGGCCAGGGCGCCAGCGTTGACCAGGCCCACGATGTCGCCGGGGTAGGCGGCCTCGACCGTGTTGCGGTCGCGTCCGAAGACCGTCAGGGCGTACTTCGTGGAGAAGGAGCGTCCTGACTGGGCGTGGGTGACCTGCATGCCGCGGGTGAACTCGCCGGAGACCACGCGCATGAACGCCAGCTTGTCTCGGTGGTGGGTGTCCATACCGGCCTGCACCTTGAAGACCATGCCGGCGAAGTCGTCGCCGACCTCGCGTCGCTCGACGATCGCCGCCCCACCGGAGGACGCCGCAGCCGCGACGGCCTTCGGGTCCGATTCGCGCGCCTCCGGGTGCGGCGCCAGGGCACACAGGGTGTCGAGGATCTGGTGCACACCGAAGTTCAGCATCGCCGAGGCGAAGATCATCGGGGAGGTGGTGCACTCCAGGAACAGCTCCTGGTCATGCACCGCGCCGTCGGCGGCCAGCAGTTCGGCCTCCTCGGCGGCGGTGTCCCAGGCCTCGGCCTCCTTGTCGGACGCCTCGTCCGGGGAGTAGTGCTCCTCCGGGGCGATGGTGGAACCACCGGCGGTGCGCAGGAAGTGGATGTACTCGGCCACCTCACCGTCGTCGAGGCGGGCCAGACCACGGAAGTCGCCGGCCTCGCCCACCGGCCAGAACAGCGGGGTGGGCTGCAGGCCGATCTCGGTGACGATCTCGTCGACCAGCTCCAGCGGCTCCTTGCCGGGGCGGTCCCACTTGTTGACCACGGTGATGATCGGCAGGCCGCGGGCCTTGCACACCCGGAACAGCTTCAGGGTCTGCGGCTCCAGACCCTTCGCACCGTCGACCAGCATGACCGCGGCGTCCACCGCGGTGAGCACGCGGTAGGTGTCCTCGGAGAAGTCGGCGTGACCGGGGGTGTCGACGAGGTTTATCATGTACGGCTCACCGGTGTGACCCTCGGGCGCGTACTCGAACTGCAGGGCAGAGGACGCCACGGAGATGCCGCGGTCCTTCTCCATGTCCATCCAGTCCGAGACGGTGGACTTACGTCCCGCCTTACCGTGGACGGCGCCGGCCTCGGAGATGACCCGGGCGTGCAGCGCCAAGGCCTCGGTCAAGGTCGACTTACCGGCATCGGGGTGGGCGATGACGGCGAACGTACGGCGGCGGTGCGCCTCTGCGGTGATAGGGGAGTCTGACACGTCTGAACAGTCTACCTGCGTGCATACCGGCGGGGAAAAGGCCGTGACCGCGTAGCATGGAACCACGGTCTCAGGGCAGCGTGTGTGACGAACGCGCCAGGCCTGAGATCCCGCTGACGACAGAATATCCGCAGAAATCCACGACTTTCTGGAGTGATAACTGTGACGACCGAGAAGACCGCAAAGATCGAGAACACAAGTACGCAGAGAAATGTCGCGCAGAAGCTCATCGCCGACCACCTCGTCGACGGTGAGATGACACCGGGCAGTGAGATTGCCCTGACCGTCGACCAGACGCTCACCCAGGACGCCACCGGCACCATGGTGATGCTCGAGCTGGAGGCCATGGGGCTGGACCGGGTCAAGACCGAACTGTCGGTACAGTATGTCGACCACAACCTGCTGCAGACCGACGAGAAGAACCCGGACGACCACGCCTTCCTCCAGTCGGCGGCGCAACGCTACGGGCTGTGGTTCTCCCGGGCAGGTAACGGTGTCTCACACCCGGTGCACCAGGCACACTTCGGTCGGCCCGGTGCGACCATGATCGGATCCGACTCGCACACCTGTGCCGCCGGTGCCCTGGGGATGCTGGCCATCGGTGTCGGTGGCCTCGAGGTCGCCATGGCGATGGCCGGTGAGCCCCTCTACGTGACCATGCCGGAGGTGTGTGGCGTGGAACTCACCGGTGAGCTTCCCGACTGGGTCTCCGCCAAGGACGTCGTGCTGGAGATGCTGCGCAGGCACGGGGTGAAGGGCGGGGTCGGCCGGATCATCGAGTACCACGGCCCGGGTCTGGAACAGTTGACGGCGATGGACCGGCACGTCATCGCGAACATGGGTGCCGAGCTCGGTGCAACCGCCAGTGTCTTCCCCGCCGACGACATCGCGCGTGACTACCTTGACGCCGTGGGGCGCTCCGATGACTACACCAGGCTGGTCGCCGACGAGGGTGCAGAATACGACATCGCCGAGAACATCGATCTCGGCGAGCTCGAGCCCCTGATCGCCCGCCCGTCCTCGCCCGGCAATGTCGTGCCGGTGCGGGAGGTCCGGGACGAGGACGTCTCCCAGGTGGTGGTCGGATCCTCGGCGAACCCCGGCCTGCGTGACTTCGCCGTCGTCGGCGAGATCCTCGACGGCAGGCAGACGGCCCGGGAGGTCTCGGTGGACATCAACCCGACGTCGCGGGAGGTGCTGGCCGACCTCATCGCAGGAGGCTGGCTGACCTCACTGGTGACCGCCGGTGCGCGTATCCACCAGTCCGGCTGTATGGGCTGTATCGGGATGGGCCAGGCACCGGCCACTGGCCGGAACTCCCTGCGCACCATGCCGCGCAACTTCCCGGGCAGGTCGGGGACCGAGGAGGACTCGGTCTGGTTGTGCTCGCCGGAGACTGCGGCGGCTGCGGCGCTGACCGGTGAGATCACCGATCCACGCGAGCTGGAGTCGTTGTACGACATGACCTACCCCAGGCCGGAGATGCCGGAGAAGTTCAGCACCGTGGACGATATGCTGCTCGCCCCACTTGCCCCCGAGGAGGCGTCGAAGATCGAGCTGGACAAGGGGCCGAACATCTCCTCACTGCCGGATTTCGACCCCCTGGACGACCAACTGGATCTTCCGGTGGCTCTGGTCATGGACGACGATGTCTCCACCGACGAGATCATGCCGGCCGGTTCGCGCGTCCTGCCGTACCGCAGCAATATCCCGAAGATCTCGGAGTTTAGCTTCTCCCGTATCGACTCCACCTACTACGAGCGGACGGCGGACCTGGAGGGCGGCCATGTGGTCGTCGCCGGTGACAACTACGGGCAGGGGTCCTCGCGTGAGCATGCGGTGATCGCGCCACGCTACCTGGGGCTGCGCGCGGTGATCGCAAAGTCCTTCGCCCGTATCCACTGGCAGAATCTCGCCAACTTCGGGATTCTCCCACTCGAGTTCGACGACCCTGCCGCCCATGACCAGATATCACAGGGCGACGAGGTCATCATCGACGGACTACGGGACGCCCTGCGCGGCGGAGACACGGTCCAGGCGACGATCGGCGGCCGGGACGTCCTGCTGCGACACCGCCTGTCCGACCGTCAGGTGGAGATGGTGATCGCCGGAGGGCGGATCCCGTACACGGCCGGGTCAGGAGATCGCGGTGGACGCCGGGGCGGCGACCGAACTGCTGGACGAGGCCTGGTGGGGAGCGTCGGTGGCTCCGACGTCGAAAACCGGGGTGCTGTTCGTGCTCGGTGAGCGTTCGGTACCGCACGGCATCATCGTCGATGCGCAGGGCCGCCGCTTCGCCAATGAGTCGGAGTCCTATGTCGACCTGGGCCACCACATGCTGGAGCACGACAAGGACGGTGACTTCTGGCTGGTCACCGACAAGATCCATGCGTTGAAGTACCTGCGAAACTCCATGCTCGACCCGTCCGGCGCGAAGGCGCTCAAGGCCGAGGGGGTGCTGCACAAGGAGGACACCATCGAGGAACTGGCGGTGAGCATCGGTGCGGATCCGGCGGTGCTGCGGGAGACCGTCGAGTGGTTCAACGGCTTCGCCCGCGCCGGGGTGGACGGCGATTTCGGACGCGGCAACTCCGCCTACGACCGGTACTACTCTGACCCGAACGTGCACCCCAACCCGAACCTGGGCACGGTGGAGAAGAAGCCCTTCTCCGCGGTGAAGCTGGTCATCGGCGACCTCGGCACCAAGGGTGGTGTGGTCTGTGACGAGCACTCCCGGGCCCTGCGTGCCGATGGCAGTGTCATCGAGGGTCTGTATTCGGCGGGCAACAACTCTGCCGCCGTGATGGGACGGACCTACCCGAGGCCAGGGTCAACGATCGGTCCGGCGAGTGTCTTCGGGATGATCGCCGCCCGGCACATGGCCCGACAACAGGCTTGACACCAGACCAGCGTCGATCTCCCCACCGCTCCGGATGCTAGGTCTGCTGGTAGATCGCCTGCACCCGGTCGAACCGTCGGGCCGCAAGATCATCGGTGTTGATGAGGAAGTAGACGGTACCCTCACCGTCTTCGGCGGCATCCCAGCCGGGAATGCTGAACGGCAGCAGCAGACGCCAGTCCTCGGGGCTGTCCATGAACGCCTCCAGCGCCGGATCCTCCTCGCCGGGCGGTGTTACCCCCCCGGAACAGTGTCACCGGGCGGGCAGGCGCATAGAAGGTGGTCGCCGGTGCAGGGTCGCGGGGGGGGGCTTGTCGAAGTCACGGCATCGGTCGAGGTATTCCTCGTGCTCCCGCTCATGGGCGGCGACGAGATCATCGGGCACCTCAAGGCTGACCAGCTCAGAAACAGGGGTGGTGTCCCAACGGACGTGGACCGGGCGGTCCCCCTGCTCCCACCCGCCGACGCACAGGTCGTAGAAGAAGAGGAGCCGACCGTGCTCGGGAAGGTCCGCGGTCAGCTCGCCCAGAGCATGAGCCTCTGCGAGGTCGATCTGACAGAGGAAGGCGAAGGGAAGATGCCGGGAGAGGTGCTCACGTAACCAGGTGCCGGAGGCGACGTTCGCCCGACCCTCGATCTCCTCGGGGTCGTCCGATGGCGTCGGTCGAGGCCACTCTGATCCTGCCGGGAGGTCAGGTGATCCGCCGAGGCGGCTTCCGCCCGTCTCTACCGGTGCGCCGGGTTCACCGGGGCGCAGTCCGATCCCCGGTACCAGCACCTTCATCGCTTCGTCGAGGTGCTCTTCCGGGATGAAATCTGCGGCGGCCTCGCGAGCCTGCTCCAGTGAATCGAACATGCGCCCCGGTGTGGCGGTGGAGGTTTCGCTGGAGCGCTGTCAGAGGTGCTGCCGCCGGACAGCTAGACCAGTGGCTTCTCCCATGCCCCGCGGACCTGCAGGTCCGCCGCTGCTGCCAGGTCCTCCAGTCGGGTGGTCTCGGCTTGGGTCAGACCCCCTGATTGCTCCGCCCGGGCAGCGCGTAGCTGCGACTCCACCTGCCGCGCCTTGGTCACCCCGATGATCGGGAGGGTACCCTTGCCCAGCGCCCACGCAGAGGCGACCTCGGCGACCGACAGGCCACCGTGGGCTTCCCCGATTTCCGACATGGCCGTGGTGAGAGTCTCTAGTTGCGGCAGGACGGCATTGTAGGTTGCCGCCCGGTCGCTGCCCTCCGGTAGCGGGTTCGCGGTGTTGTAGGCGCCGGTCAGTGCCCCCTGTTCCAGGACCATGTAGGAGTAGAAGTCCACGTTGGTGTCCAGGCAGTGCTGCAGGATCCCGGTGTCCTCGGAGTCACGGAACAGCAGACTGTAGTGGTTCTGCACCGCGGACAGCGGGATCCCTGCCTCGCCCAGGATCTCGGTCACCCGCTCGATCTGGGCCAGGCTGTGGTTCGACACACCGACCGTCCTGACCTTGCCCTGCTGAACCAGCGGGACGAGCTGCGGGGTCCACTTCTCGATGTCGTCCTGGTTGTGGATCCAGTACAGGTCCACGTGGTCGGTGCCGAGCCGCTGCAGGCTGGCGTCGAGCATGGTGGACATCGAGTTGTCGTACTGGTGGGCGATGCTCGGGGTGAACTTCGTGGACAGCTGGTAGGAATCGCGGTCGTGGTCGGCGAGCAGTTCGCCGAGGATGCGTTCGGACTCGCCGAGGGCGTAGACCGGTGCGGTGTCCCACAGGGTCAGCCCATTCGCCATCGCGGCCTCGACGACGGGGCGCAGGTCGTCGGTGTCCAGGTGGTTGCCGAAGACAGTGTCACCACCGACCTTGCCGGACCCCCAGGACCAGGTGCCGAGGGCCACGGAGGGACGCGTGAACGGATAGTCAGGTGAGTCAGGTGAGTCAGGGGAGTGCTGCGGTGCGGAGGTCATGCCCCGATGCTACGTCTGCTTCTGACGCGGTGCCGCTCCGGAGAGGAACCGGCGCGTCCACGTCTCGTCCTTGTACTGGGCGGGAACCGCGCCGCCCAGCAGGCGTCGCATCGCCGTCGACATCGCCGGTGTGGCGTCGGCCAGCAGTTCGGTGTCGGACGCGAGCAGGACGATGTTGCCGTACCGTCGACCCTTCAGCATCGGGGGATCGGCGATGACGGCGACGTGCTCCCACACCTCGGCCATGCCGGCGAGCTCGGCCTTCGCCCCGCGGAGATCGGCGTGGTCGCCGCAGTTCGCCACGTAGAGCCCACCGGGGGCCAGGCCGCGGCGGCAGTGGGTGAAGAAATCAACCATCGTCAGGGCGTACGGGGTGACGTCACCGGCGAAGACATCGCGGATGATCACGTCCCGACTGTCCGGGACGAAGGACTCGGCGACGTCCCAGGCATCGTCCACCCGGATCTTCACCCGGGGGCTGCGCGGTAGGTCGAAGGAGGAACGCACCAGGTCCGCCAGGGCCCGGTCCAGCTCCACCACCGTGTTGCGTGAGGTGGGGTAGACATCGGCGAAGTAGCGGGCCAGGGAACATGCACCACCGCCCAGGTGGGTCAGACGCAGGGTCGCGGGATCCAGCCCAGCCTCCGGCAGATGGGACTCCACCGCCACGGCGATCCACTGCATGTACTCGAAGACCAGCTCGCGTGGGGCACCGATCACCACGTGCGAACTGGGGACACCGTTGACCTTGATCACCCAGCCGTCGTCGAGGTATGGGTCGGGTTCGAGCTCGATGGGGCCGGAACTGCCCTCGTAGATGCCGGCTACCGGGGACTCCGTGCCCTGGGCACTCCGGCTGTTCCGGGAGTGTCGGGCCATGTCCTCAGTTCATCTCCCCGGCACCGCCGAAGAGCCAGGCGACGACGAGCGCGCCGGGGTCGATGACACCGCGTGCTCGGTCGCCGAGGTACGATGCCCGACCCTTGTGGCCGGACAGGTCGGCGGTGGAGCGGGCGCCCTCCATCGCCGCCGCATGGATCGCGGCGAGGTCTGGTGCGGCATCGGGGGAGGACGCGCCAGCGCCGGTCACCGCGTCCTTCGCGGCGGCGGCCGCAGGGGCGAGGGCATCCACCATGGTGCGGTCACCGGGGGCGGCACCTCCCAGCTCAGTCACGGCGACGAGTGCACGTTGCAGGGCCTGGGCGAGTTCTCCGGCGGTGAGTCCGGCATCCGCCCCGCCGGCGGCGGTGACGGACATCTCGCGGAACAGTGTTCCGAACACCGCACCCGATGTGCCACCGGCACGGACGAAGAGCCGGTTGGCCAGCGCCGCCAGCACGTCCGCATCAGAACCGGTCAGTGGTTGCGGTAGATCACCGAAGGCTGCCTGCATATTCGTCCCGAAGTCACCGTCGCCGGCCAGCCGGTCGAGCTCGGTGAGATCGTCGACGGCACCGACGACCCCGGCGACGAAGGCGGACAACCATTCGTTGGTCCCGTCCTCCGGGCCACCACCCGGAATGTCCTCGGGGACGTGCATGGTGGCGTCCACCGGGGCAGGGTCGACACCGATGGTCTGCGGCCATGCCGGGGCAGAGGTGGGTGCATCGAGCAGATCGAGGATCTCTGTGCCTGCTGTGCTTCCTGTGCCTGCTGCGTCCGCGGTGCCCTTGCCGAGGCGGGTGAGGCTCACCGAGACACCCGCCATGTTCACCGAGGTCACATAACTGCCGACGAAGCTGCGGGCGACCCGGATCCCGGCGTCGGTGAGGCGGCGCAGCACATGGTCGAAAACCAGGTTCAGCTCCAGGAGGGTCGTTCCGCCCAGTCCGTTGACCAGGCCGATCACCGAGTCTCCCGCGGTCAGTCCCAGGTCGTCGACGATAGCGTCGACCAGGCGGGAGGCCACCTCGGCGGCCTCGGAGACGCCGGTCCGTTCCACCCCCGGTTCACCGTGGATGCCGACACCGATCTCCATCTCACCCTCGTCGAGATCGAAGGTGTCACGACCGGACGTCGGCAGATGCCCCGGTGCCAGGGCTGCGGCCATGGACCTGGAGTTGTCGGCGACGGTCCGGGCGACGCGGGTGACGTCATTGAGCGAGTAGCCCCGGTGGGCGGCGGCGCCGGCGACCTTCTCGACGAGAATTGTCGCCCCGGTCCCGCGGCGACCCGGTCCGTCCGAACTCTCCGGGTCTGCTGAGCCACCGGTGGCGACGTCGTCGGCGACGATGACCTCGCGGGTGTCCACCTCCGGCAGTCCCTGTCGGGCGACGCGGAAGTTGATGATGTCCCCGGTGTAGTTCTTCACGATGTGGACCACGCCCCGGCCGCCGCCGGCGTCATTGGCCCAGCGGGTGGCCTCGGTGATCTGGACGGCGTTCGGGGAGGTGAACAGGTGGCCGGGGACCGCGGCGGCGAGCATCCCCTCGCCGAGGAATCCGGAATGCATCGGCTCATGTCCGGAACCGCCGCCGGAGATGACCGCGACGGCAGGGCCACCCGCATCGGTGACGACCGGGGTCGCGCGGGCGATGAATCCGTGATCGTCCCAGCGGGCATCGGGATGGGAGGCGACAAAGCCGCCGAGTGACTGTTCGAGGAAGGTGTCGGGGGTGTCCCGGAACGACCGGGGCAGGGAACCGGAAAGCGAGCGGGGAGAAGATTCAGCCATGCCCGCACCCTACTCTAGACCGGGAAACCGGAAGATCATCGCCGCCCGTGAATCTCATTCTGGGCCGCGGACAGCCCCTTTCCGGCGATGATCTCCACCGCATCGGCTGCGGTGTCGGCGACGGCCTCCCAGTCATGTTCGGCGTCGAGCGCGGTCAGCACGTGCTCGACCACACCGGTGCCGGCGGCGGGGCGTCCGATACCGACCCGGACCCGGATGTAGTCACGCGTGCCGAGCTTTTCGGTGATCGATTTCAGTCCGTTGTGGCCGTTCTCGTTGCCGCCGAGCTTCACCTTCACCACGCCGGGCGGCAGGTCGAGTTCATCGTGGACGGCGATGACGTGGTCGGCGTCGGTGCCGTAGGACGCCGCGAGCGGGGCGACGGCCTCACCGCTGAGGTTCATGAAAGTGGTGGACCGTACCAGCAGGACGCCCTCGGTGCCCTCACCACCCTCACCACCGTCACCGCCGAGCTCGATCTGGGACACGGCCGCCTTGACGCCTCGCACCGGCGCCAGGTCGGCACCGCGTCGTTCCAGCAGCCGGTCGACGGCCAGGTAGCCGACATTGTGCCGGGTGCCGGCGTACTTCGCCCCCGGGTTGCCCAACCCGATGACCAGCCACTGGGCCGGAGGCAGAGCAGACTCGGCGGTCTTCTCCACCCGCTCGCGGCGGAGCGACGGCAGCAGGGTGATCAACTTGTGCAGGATGCTCATGGGGTCACCTTACCTACGGCGACATCCTCGGCGAGGTCCGCGGCATCGGCCAGTACGATCGGCAGCTCCTTGTTCTCCGCGGCGGAGAAGGGCTTCAGGACGTACGACGCCGGCGCCATGCGTCCGGGGGGTCGTCCGATACCGACCTGCAGGCGGGGGAAATCGCGGGTGCCCAGCGACTTCGCCACGTCCTTCAACCCGTTGTGAGCGTTGAGCCCACCACCGTTCTTGAGCTTCATCTGGCCCAGGTCGAGGTCGAGCTCGTCGTGGATCACCAGCACGTGGTCGGCGGGGATCCGGTAGTAGGTGGCCAACGCCTTGACCGGTCCGCCGGAGGTGTTCATGTAACTGCGCGGGACGGCCAGGATGACACGCTCGTCGCCCAGGCGGGTTTCGGCGACCCGGGCGTTGAGCTTGCGGTTCACGCTCAGTGTCGCCGGCCCGGCCGGGCCACCGCACTGCCCGGCGAGTTCGTCGATGACCATCGCGCCGATGTTGTGGCGGGTACCGGCGTACTCGGTGCCGGGGTTACCGAGCCCGACAATGAGAAAAGGAGACTGGGCAGTGTTGTTCACTGCTCCAGTCTCCCACACGGGTCCCGGGGACCGTGTTCACGGTAGGGCCGTCGAGCGGACTACTCCTCGGACTCGCCCTCAGCCTCAGCCTCGCCCTCGGCGGAAGCCTCAGCCTCGGTGGACTCCTCGGGCTCCGGTGCGACCTCGGGGGCGATGACGTTGACGATCAGGGTGTCAGCGTCGGACACCAGGGAGGTGTTGGCCGGCATCTGCAGGTCGCCGGCGAGGACCTGGTCGCCGATCACCTTGCCCTCGATGGAGAAGGTGATCTCCTCGGGGATGGAGAGCACGTCGGCCTCGACGGTGACGACGTCGGCGTCCTGGACGACCTGGGTGCCGGCAGCGGCCTCGCCCTCGGCGACGACCGGGACGTCGACCTCGACCTTCTCGCCGCGCTTGACGGAGAGCAGGTCGGCGTGGTCGATGTCCAGGGTCAGAACGTTCTGGTCCACGGCCTTGATCATGCACAGGTTGTCCTCGCCGTCGACCTCGACCTCGAGGATGGCGTTGACGCCGTGGTTACGGACGATGCCCTGGAACTCGAGCAGGTCGAAGCTGACGTGGATCGGCTCGTGGAAGGATCCGTACAGCACGGCCGGGACGCGCCAGTCGCGACGCAGACGACGGGAGGCACCCTTGCCGAACTCGGTGCGGGGCAGGGCGCTGATGCGGATGATGTTGCTCTTGGACATGGTGTCCTCCTGGGTAGTGAAGATAGAGAAAGAACTGACGTTCATCTGTGCTGTCTCACGAAAAAAGCCGCAGGCAGGCTGCGGCTTCACGAAGTTCGTACGAGCAGTCCCAGGGGAACACCATGGAACATATTCGCGCCGATAACGGCCGGTTCTGCACCAGCCCTCGCCGAGACGAGGGACAGTGTATCACTCGAAGAGCGTGGTGACCGAACCGTTCTCGAAGATCTCGTGGACGGTCTTGGCGACCAGCGGGGCGATCGGCAGGACGGTGAGGTTGTCCCAGCCCTCGGTGTCCTGGGGCAGGGTGTCGGTGGTGATGACCTCACGGGCGCCGCAGCTGTTGAGACGCTCGCGGGCCGGGCCGGAGAAGACACCGTGGGTGGTGGCGATGATGACGTCACCGGCACCGGCCTCGCGCAGCACCTGGACGGCGCCGGCGATGGTTCCGCCGGTGTCGATCATGTCGTCGAGCAGGATGCAGGTGCGGCCGTCGACGTCACCGACGACGCGGTTGGCGGTGACCTTGTTGGCCACGTCCACGTCACGGGTCTTGTGGACGAAGGCCAGCGGGGCGCCGCCGAAGACGTTGGACCACTTCTCGGCGACCTTGACACGACCGGCGTCGGGGGAGACCACGCAGAGGTTGTCCATGCCGTACTTGTCGATGATGTAGTCGGTGAGGATCGGCATGGCGTGCATGTGGTCCACCGGGCCGTCGAAGTAGCCCTGGATCTGGTCGGTGTGCAGGTCCACCGAGACGATCCGGTCCGCGCCGGCGGTCTTGAGCAGGTCGGCGATCAGGCGGGCGGAGATCGGCTCGCGGCCGCGGTGCTTCTTGTCCTGGCGGGCGTAGGGGTAGAACGGCAGGATCGCGGTGATGCGCTTGGCGGAGCCGCGCTTCAGGGCGTCGATCATGATGAGCTGTTCCATGACCCACTTGTTCAGCGGCTGCGGGTGGGACTGCAGCACGAACGCGTCGGAGCCGCGGACAGACTCCTCGAACCGCACGAAGATCTCACCGTTGGCGAAGTCGTGTGCGGTGGTGGGGGTCAGCTCGATGCCGAGTTCGCGGGCGACGGCTTCGCCCAGCTCGGGGTGAGCACGACCGGAGAAGAGCATCAGGTTCTTCTGATTGTCGATCCAGTGGGACACGGGTTCTACGACCTTTCCTACGCGGTTAGGAATCTCAGAGTTTATCGCTGAAATGAGTGTAGGGTGCAGGCTTTGTCTGAACCCAATCAGGGTTACCTGCCGGGGTTCCCGGCCTGCGTACCGGAACTTCCGTCAGCGCCGTCAGTGCCGGCGGCTTCAGCAGCTTCAGCGGCCGGAGTGCCCGGGCGCTTACGCACCACCCAGCCCTCGATGTTGCGCTGGCGCCCCTCGGTGATCGCCAGAGCGCCGGCGGGGACGTCGTCCTTGATCACGGTGCCGGCGCCGGAGTACGCGCCGTCGCCGACGGTGACCGGGGCGATGAACATGGTGTCCGAACCGGTACGCACGTGCGAACCGACGGTGGTGTGGTGCTTGGTGACACCGTCGTAGTTGACGAAGACGCTGGACGCACCGATGTTGGACTGCTCACCGATCGTGGCGTCGCCGACGTAGGTGAGGTGGGGGACCTTCGACCCGGTGCCGATGGTGGCGTTCTTGGTCTCGACGAAGCCGCCGAGCTTGCCCTGGTCGCCGAGGTTGGTGCCGGGGCGCAGGTAGGTGAAGGGGCCGACCTCGGCGTGGGCACCGATGACGGAATCGATGGCATGGGTGCGCACCACCGAGGAGGCCTCGCCGACCGTGACGTTCACCAGGGTGGAGTCCGGGCCGACGGTGACGTTGTCGGCGATGGTGGTGGTGCCTTTGAGCTGCGTGCCGGGCAGGACGGTGACATCGCGGCCGATGGTGACCTCGACGTCGATCCAGGTGGTGTTCGGGTCGACGACGGTCGCCCCGCCGCGCATCGCGGCCTCCACGGTGCGACGGTTGAGCTCGGCACCGGCGGCGGCGAGTTGGACCCGGTCGTTGACCCCGGCGAGTTCACGGGGGTCGTCGGAACGGTGGGCGCGCACCGGGTGGCCGTCGTGACGGGCGATGCCGAGCACGTCGGTGAGGTAGAGCTCGCCCTGGGAGTTGTCGGCGCGCAGCCGGGTCAGTGCGTCCCGCAGGATGGTCGCGTCGAAGGCGAAGACACCGGAGTTGATCTCGTTGACGGCCTTCTCGGCGGCCGTGGCGTCCTTCTCCTCGACGATGGCGGTGACCTCGCCCTCGTCGTTGCGGATGATCCGGCCGTAGCCGAACGGGTCGTCCAGCAGGGTGGTCAGCACCGTCACCGCGGTGGGGACGTCGGTGTGGGCGGCATGCAGGTGGGACAGGGTGTCCCCGGTGAGCAGCGGGACGTCGGCGTTGGTGACGATGACGGTGCCCTCGAAGTCCTCCAGCGCGCTCATACCGCACTGTACGGCGTGCCCGGTGCCCAGCTGTTCCTCCTGGATGGCGAGACTGAGCGGGGCGGAGAGCTCACCGGCGATGGCCTCGGCGGCCGGCCCGACCTGGTCACGGCCGTGGCCGATGACGGCGACGATGCGGTCCGGGGCGACGGAGTCGGCGGCATGCAGGCTGTGGGCGAGCAATGTCCTGCCGCCGATGGAGTGCAGGGTCTTCTGCGTTGCCGACTTCATCCGGGTGCCTGCCCCGGCGGCGAGTACGACGACGGCGACGGGTGTGTTCTTTTCAGTCACGATGGGCGGTTTCCTTTACTGCTGGCTTGCTCTAGCGCACACGAATGTCGAACAGTCTAGTGCTGCTTCCTGCCACTGGTGGAGACCCCACGGTTCCATCGTGGTCATGAGGGTGTCGGTCCTCGTCACTGTCCATCCGCGGGATCGGCAACGACAACGTAGGTCTCGGTGCCTTCATCGGTGTCCACGGATGTGGCGAACCAACCCCGGCCGTCGCCATCCACGTGGAAGGGAAGCAGCCCATCTTCCACGAGTGCTTCATCGTCGCCGATCTTCATGGATGCTGCGACCTGATCTTCGTCGTCGCCGCTTCCCCGGGAACCGTATCCGTAGACAGTTCCGTCATCGAGGACCAGTCGAGGCTCGAACCCTCCACGACGATAAAGTAAGTAGCATCTTCAAGGGGTCTCGGGGAGGATACTGAGGAATCCTCCCCGGTGGTGTGGTGTCGTGCGCGTCTTTCGGACGTCGACCCGTACGGGGAGTCGCGAAGAAGAAGTGTTGGGGGCACACCTGCGGGGTGCGGTGATGAAAAAGCTCCCCCACCAGGACTCGAACCTGGAATGACGGTACCAAAAACCGCAGTGTTGCCGATTACACCATGGGGGACTGCGCGTTACTCTACCGCACGGCCGGACGGTTTCCTGTCCGGGTGTCCCACTACGATGGGTACCCATGAGCGTCACGAGCCCTGCACCCCTGTCCGGCGTCCTCGACACCGTCGCATCCGACCCGAAACTCGTCGGATTTCTGACGCACGTGGGGGAGTCCCGCCTGCATGTCCAGGGGCCCGACGCGGCCTGGCCGTTCGCCGTGGCGACGCTGGCACGCAAAGCCCCGGTGCTGGTGGTCACCGCGACCGGACGTCAGGCCGAGGACCTCACTGCGGAACTGACCGCGATGCTGGGGGACGTCGTGGCCCTGATGCCGTCGTGGGAGACGCTGCCGCATGAGAGGCTGTCGCCGGGTGTGGAGACCGTCTCCCAGCGTCGGGCCGCGCTGTACCGGCTGGCCCACGGCGAGGTGAAGGTACTGGTGGCGCCGACCCGCTCGGTGGTGCAGCCGGTGATGGCCGGCATCGGCGACGTCGAACCGGTGCGCCTCGTCGAGGGGGCCGAGGTCGACTTCGGTGAACTGCAGGAACGCCTGGTGCAGTTCGGCTACACCCATTCCGACGTGGTCGGTCGGCGGGGCGAGTTCGCCACCCGTGGCGGGCTGCTCGACATCTTCCCTGCGACCGCGGAGATGCCGGTGCGTGTGGACTTCTGGGGCGACGAGATCAGCGAGGTCCGGGTGTTCTCGGTCGGTGACCAGCGCACCATCCCCGCGGCGGTGCCCGGTGAGGTGCTGGTGCACCCGGTCCGCGAGCTGCTGATCACCGATGAGGTGGCCGAGCGCGCCGGGCGGCTGGCCCGGGAGAACGCCGGCAACCCGGAGCTGGCGGAGGTCTTCGACAAGATCAGCCAGCACACCCCGGTGCAGGGTATGGAGTCACTGATCCCGGTGCTCTACGACGGGCCGATGCAGACCCTGCCGGAGCTGATGCCTGCCGGCGCCCACACCGTGGTGCTCACCCCGGCGGCGGTGCAGCGTCGTGCCGAGGATCTGGTGGCCACCGGGCGTGAGTTCCTCGCGGCCGGCTGGGAGGTCGCGGCGATGGGCGCGGCGGCACCGGTGGACGTGGCTGCTATCGCGGCGAACAGTGCGCGGGCAGAAGATGGTGCCGGCGGGGCACAGGAGGAACAGGTCGACCGGGCGGGCTACCGCAGCCTGGCCTCGCTGGCGGCGACGCAGGACGCCCTGGGCCGGCCGTGGTGGACGGTCTCGCCGACCGGCATCGCCGACTACGACATCGTGGACGACGACGAGTCTGATGAGCCGCTGCTGCTCGACTTCGACCTGGCACCCGCCCCGCACGGTGACCTGGAGGCCATCGGTCACATGATGTCCACGGTGCGTGCACGGGTCGAAGCGGGTGGCCGGGTGGCCTACGCCGCCCCGTCCCCGGCGATCGTGGCCAGAATGCTGCGGCGTTTCCGCGAGGCCGGCATCGCCGCCGAAGCCGTGGGCGTCGACCTCGACGGGATCACCGGACAGGGCCGGATGCGGCGCTCGAAGCACACGCCGGACGAACGTCCCGCCGCCGGGACGGTGAGCATCTACCAGGCCGTCGCCCACGGCGGACTGGACACCCGTGACGTCCTGTTGATCACCGAAACGGACGTTACCGGCAACCGGGTGGAGGCCTCGGCGACCGGCAAACGCAAGGCCGCCAAGAAGCGCAACCGGGTTGATCCGCTGGCCCTGGAAGCCGGCGACCTGGTCGTCCACGACCAGCACGGCATCGGCAAGTTCGTGAAGATGACCGAGCGGACCATCGGTCGTGGTGAGGATGCCTCGCGCCGGGAGTACCTGGTGCTGGAGTACGCCCCGTCCAAACGCGGCGGCCCCGGCGACCAGCTGTACGTCCCGATGGACCAGCTGGACCTGCTGTCCCGCTATGTCGGTGGGGAGAAACCGGCGCTGTCGAAGATGGGCGGCTCGGACTGGAAGAACACCAAGAAGAAGGCCCGCGGTGCCGTCCGCGAGATCGCAGGGGAACTGGTGCAGCTCTACGCCGCCCGCCAGTCCGCCCCCGGCTACGCCTTCGACCCGGACACCCCGTGGCAGCGGCAGATGGAGGAGGCATTCCCCTTCACCGAGACCGAGGACCAGTTCAACGCGATCGAGGCCGTCAAGGCCGACATGGAGAAGCCGGTGCCGATGGACCGGGTCATCGTCGGTGACGTCGGCTACGGCAAGACCGAGGTCGCGGTCCGCGCCGCCTTCAAGGCGGTGCAGTCCGGCAAGCAGGTCGCGGTGCTGGTGCCGACGACCCTGCTGGCCCAGCAGCACTACCGCACCTTCGTCGACCGGATGCAGGACTTCCCGACCGAGGTGCGGGAACTGTCACGCTTCACCTCCCCGGCGGAGTCGAAGGAGACGCTGAAGGGCATGGCCGAGGGCACGGTGGACATCGTCATCGGCACCCACCGCCTGCTGGCCACCGGTGTGCAGTGGAAGAACCTCGGGCTGATCGTCGTCGACGAGGAGCAGCGGTTCGGTGTGGAGCACAAGGAACACATCAAGTCGCTGCGCACCCACGTCGACGTGCTGACCATGTCCGCGACACCGATTCCGCGCACCCTGGAGATGTCCATGGCCGGGATCCGGGAGATGTCGACCATCCTTACCCCGCCGCAGGACCGGCACCCGGTGTTGACCTACGTCGGCACCCAGGAAGACAAGCACGTCGCCGCGGCGATCCGGCGCGAACTGCTCCGGGACGGGCAGGTGTTCTACGTCCACAACAAGGTGAAGACCATCGAGGACGCAGCGGCGAACATCCGGCAGCTCGTCCCGGAGGCCCGGGTGGTCGTCGCCCACGGCCAGATGAGTGAGGAGCAGCTGGAGACCACGGTGCAGGGCTTCTGGGACCGCGAGTTCGATGTGCTGGTGTGCACCACCATCGTGGAGACCGGTCTGGACATGGCCAACGCCAACACCCTGATCGTGGAGAACGCCCACCACATGGGCCTGTCCCAGCTGCACCAGCTGCGCGGCCGGGTGGGGCGCTCCCGCGAACGCGCCTACGCCTACTTCCTGTACCCCAAGGGTGTAACGCTGACGGAGACCTCCTATGACCGGCTGACCACCATCGCCCAGAACAACGACCTGGGTGCCGGCATGGCGGTGGCGATGAAGGACCTGGAGATGCGCGGCGCCGGCAACGTGCTCGGCGCCGAACAGTCCGGTCATATCGCCGGGGTCGGTTTCGACCTGTACGTCCGCCTGGTCGGGGAGGCCGTGGAGGCGTTCCGTGCGATGGCGGACGGGGAGACCGTGGACGGTGCCGACACCGCCGAGCGTCGGGAGTTCCGGATCGACCTGCCGATCGACGCGCACATCCCGGTGACCTACATCGCCAGCGAACGTCTGCGCCTGGAGGCCTACCGGAAGCTGGCCGAAGCAGGCGACGATGATGCCGTCGACAGCGTCCTCGATGAGCTGCGGGACCGCTACGGTGAGATCCCCGAGGAGGTCTCCCGCCTGGCGGTGGTTGCCCGACTGCGGATGGTCTGCCGGGACCTGAACGTCTCCGAGGTGATCCAGACCGGGGCGAAGATCACCTTCTCGCCGATCACCCTGCCGGAGTCCGGGGTGGTGCGGCTCAAGCGGCTGTTCCCCGCGGCGATGTACCGTCCGACACCGAAGACGGTGCTGGTGCCCGTGCCCAAGGAAGGCTCCGGGATGCGGGCGGTCGCACTGCGCGACCTGGACCTGGTGCAGTGGTGCGCCAATGTGTTGACCGACCTCGCCGGGGTGCCGCGCCGGGACGTGATCGGGACGACCGCAGGACTCGCGGAGAGGTAACCCGCTGTGAACTGACTGTGAACCGGTACAATGACCGGCATGTCAGTCGTGCTACTGGATCCCAGGTTTCCCGCTATGCTGCCGGTGGAGGCGGTGCCGCTGCTCGGTGATGATGTCTGCTACACCGAAGAGGTGCCGGTCCGCATCCGATGGGTCATCGCCGACCTCGGGGGACACACCCTCGACAATGCCGAGGTAGTGGTGACCACCGACCTCGACAACGAGGCCGTTGTCGAACGCCTGGACAAGGGGGAGGAGCTGATCAAGGCCCCGAGCCTGCTGGTGCACCTGGACCCCGACCGGGAGCTGGAGGCCGCGTCCGGCCACAGTGGTGCCGGCGGTGCTGACCGTGCCGGCGGTGCGGACAGCGACGACGGTGACGACGCTGACGCCGCTGGAGTGGACTACTCCGGTGGGGGAATCGTCGACGGGGAGATCGTCGGCACCGACGAGCACACCGCCGCTGTGGCGGGGGTGCGGCGCACCTCCCGGACCGAGGTTCCCTCCTCGGTGACCGACGAGATGGAGGACGCTGTGGCGGTGATGACCCGCGCACTGCGTCAGGGGGCCTGGGAGCAGGCGCAGACCCACACCAGTCTGCTGGCCTATCTGCGGGAGGAGACCGAGGAACTCGCCGAGGTCATCGCCGCGGCGGAGACCGAGGAGGAGATCGACCAGCAGGAGCTGTGCAAGGAGCTTTCGGACATCCTGCTGCAGGTGCTGTTCCATGCGGAGATCGCCAACCGGCGCGGTTCCTTCGACATCGGCCATGTCGCCGGTGCGTTCGTGGCGAAGATGCGGTCCCGGGCGCCCTACCTGTTCGAAGACGTGGAGCGTCCGGTCGGCATCGACGAGCAGGAGCGACTGTGGGCCGAGGGGCGGGTGGCCGAGGGGAAGGAGCCGTACAAGGAGGTTGCTTCCGCCGCACCGGGCGAGGCATCTGGAGAGACGGCCGCGGCACCGGTGGATGCTGCTGTGGCTGGCGCGACCGGCGTAACTGGAACGACCGGCACGACTGGCGCGACTGGCACGCAGCCTGCGCAGACCCCGCCGACCGGCTGGTCGGCACTGGGGGCGGCGGAAGAGGTCATCGCACTGGCACGGGAGAACGGCCTGCACGACGCCGACATCCCCACCGATATCCGCTTCCCGATGGTGGGGCTGGAACTCGACACCGTCGGCGACGCGGACAACCGTCTGTTCGGGGCGGTAGAGGCGTTCCGCCGGGAACTGGAGTTCCGCTTCGGCACCGATAGTGAGAGTGACAGCGACGACAGCGCGTCCGGCACCGATGATGCCGGGGACAACGGTGCCGATGCCGCAGAGGACTCAGCTGACCGCTGGGGCGCGTAGCCTGGCCACTGTGGTGGTGATCAGGCCCTCGCGGGGGCCGAAGAGGTAGACCAGGGTGAACACCCCGGCCTGCACCAGCACGATGGAGCCACCGGCGGAGATGTCCAGGTAGAAGCTCAGCCAGATGCCGGCGACCGAGCTGAACCACGCCACGGCCGGGGCGATGAGCATCATCCGGTTGATCCGGCGGGTCAGCAGGTACGCGGTCGCACCAGGGGTGATCAGCAGTGCGACGACGAGAATCACACCGACCGCCTGCATGGCGGCGACGACGACCAGTGCGAGACTGATCATCACCGACCAGCGGATCACCCCGGTGTGCATCCCGGCCATGCGGGCGTGGTCAGGGTCGAAAGCCCAGGCGGTGATGTTCCGGCGCATGACCAGCATCAGGACCAGCGCCAGTGCGCCGAAGATCAGCACCTGCTTCAGGGAGTCCTGCGAGATGCCCAGGATGCTGCCGAACAAGATCTCCTGCAGATTCGTCCCGGCCGGGGTCACCGAGACCAGGACCAGGCCGAGGGCGAACAAGGCGGTGAAGATCACCCCGATGGCGGTGTCACCTTTCAAGGTGGTGCGTTGGCCGATGGTGCCCACCAGTCCCACCGCCACCAGTGCGGCGACCAATGCTCCTATGGCGAAGGGCCAACCGATGATGTAGGAGATGACCACTCCGGGCAGGACGGCGTGGGAGACGGCGTCGCCCATCAGGGACCAGCCGATCAGCACCAGCCAGCAGGACAGCAGTCCGGCGATGACGGCGGTGACGGTGGCGACCAGCAGCGCGCGCTGGATGAAGCCGTAGCTCAGTGGTTCGATGATCCATGAGAAGTCCATCAGTCCGCGTCCTCCGTTCCTTCGCTTCCTCCAGTATCTTCCTCCATGCCGGTGGTGTCCGCCGGCGTACCAGGGTGACTGAAGGTGGCCATCAGGTTCTCGGTGGTCATGACCTCCTCGGGCACGCCGTGGGCGATGACCCTCCGTTGCAGCATGGTCACCGTGTCGCACAGCTGCGGCACCGACGCCAGGTCGTGGGTGGAGATCAGGACGCAGCGACCGTCGTCGGCCAGTGAACGCAGCAGTTCGGAAATGGTGGCTTGACTGACGGTGTCCACGCCGGCGAAGGGCTCGTCCAGCAGGATGGTGTCGGCGTCCTGCGCCAGGCCGCGCGCGACGAAGGTGCGCTTCTTCTGCCCACCGGAGAGCTGGCCGATCTGTCGGTCGGCGAGCTCGGTGAGGTCGGTGCGCTCCAGTGCATCGGCGACGGCGTCCCGGTCGGTGGTGCGGGGACGCTTCAGCAGCCCCATGTGTCCGTACCGTCCGGTCAGTACCACGTCACGCACGCTGATCGGGAAGGTCCAGTCGACTTTCTCGGACTGGGGGACGTAGGCGACGCTGCCGGGCTTGTGTCGTGTGGCGCTGTTGACGGTGCCGGTGGTCGGACGGATCAATCCGGCGATGGTGTTGAACAGGGTGGACTTGCCGGACCCGTTCATGCCGATGAGCCCGTGGATCTGGCCGTCCGCCAGGCTCAGGGAGACGTTCTGCAGGGCGCGAACTGAGCCGTAGTCCACAGTCACGTCCCGGACTTCGAGACTCACTACCGACCCCCCAACCCGGCGACGATGGTGTCGGTGTCGTGGCGGATCAGGTCCAGGTAGGTCGGCGCCTCGCCGTCAGCGTCGGTGAGGGAGTCGACGTAGAGGGTGCCGCCGTCGGCAGCCCCGGTGTCCCGGATGAGCTGCTCCTTGGGACCGGGGTCCACGGTGGATTCGCAGAAGACGGCCGGGACGTCGTTGTCGTTGACGAAGGAGGCGGCCCTACGGATCTGCGACGGAGTGATCTCCTCGTCGGAGTTCACCGCCCAGATGTAGCTTTCGGTCAGCCCGGCGTCACGGGTGAGGTAGCTGAAGGCGCCTTCGCAGGTCTGCAGGGCCCGTTGGTTCTCCGGGAGGTGGGATAGTCCGTCCTCCAGGGTCTGCTGGACGTCGTCGAGCTCCGCCTTGTAGTCCTCGGCGTTGTCCCGGAAGTCATCGGCGTTCTCGGGGGAGTGGTCGGAGAAGGCCTCGACGATGTTGTCGACGTAGGTCTTGACCAGGTGCGGGCTCATCCACGCGTGCGGGTTCGGGGCGTCCGATCCCTCGATGGGGATGGGCTCGATGCCCTCGGTGACGGTCATGCGGGTGGCATCGGAGTCGGCGGTGAGCTTCTCGATCCAGTCCTCGAGGCCCAGGCCGTTGCTGAGGATGATCTCGGCGTCGACGGCGGAGCGGATGTCGCCGGGGGTGGGGTCGTAGCCGTGGACCTCCGCGCCCGGGCGGGTCAGTGACTCCACGGTGAGGTGCTCACCGGCGACCTCCTGGGCGATGTCGGCGACGATGGTGAACGTGGCCAGCACGTCCGCGCTGCCTGAGCCGGAGCCGCCCCCGTCATCAGAGCAGGCGACCAGCGATGCGGCGGTGGTTGCGGCGACAGTTGCGGCCAGCGGGCGGAGCAGGGAGCGGTGCTTCATGGTCGAGATCAGTTCTCCTTGTAGATACATCAAAGTTCAATAACTTGAACTCTAGCCGTTCTCGTATTGAACAGCCAACCGGTACTGCTGTTCCGGGGGCGCGTTCGGGTACACTCACCTGCATGCATGTCTCCGATCTCCCCGACCGGTCGCAGGACTACCTCAAGAAAATCTATGATCTGCAGGACTGGGGCCAGGGTGGGGCATCCCTCTCTGATCTCGCCGAAGAACTGGGGCAACGCCGGTCCACCGCGTCCGAAGCGGTCAAGAAGCTCGCCGCCGACGGGCTGGTCCACCATGCGCCGTACGGTGACATCACCCTGAGCGACAGCGGGTTGGCCTTTGCCCTGCAGATGGTCCGCCGGCACCGGCTCATCGAGACCTACCTGCTGCGTGAGCTCGACTACGGGGTCGACGAGGTCCACGACGAGGCCGAGATCCTGGAACACGCGGTCTCCGACACCTTCATCGCCCGGATCGACGCGGTCATGGGGTTCCCCACCCGTGACCCCCACGGGGATCCGATTCCGGACGCCTCCGGACAGGTCGCCGTTCCGCAGACCGTCCCGCTGGCCGAGGTTGACCCGGGTCAGCGGGTCCTTGTCGACCGGATCAGTGACCGTGACCCGGCCTTGCTGCGCTACCTGGAGGACAACGGGATCGCCCCGGGGACCCACGTGGACGTCGCCGACCGTCCCTACCCGGACATGGCGGTGCTCGTCGTCAACGGTCGGGAGGTGCAGGTGTCGGTGGGGTCACTGGCCGGCATCCTCTGCCAGGCGGAGGATGAGCAGGGCGAGCAGGAGCCGCAGGAGCCGCAGGAGGCGCAGGACGAGCAGGACGCTGCGCAGGGTGAGGCGCGCGCGTGACCGATGGCAACGGCCGGCCGGTTGAAGGGCGGTCAGGCAGTCGACCCAGCGCAGGCGGGGGTTGTGCACGGTTGCTGGGGCTGGTGGTGACGGTCCTGCTCGTTGTCGTCCTCGTCGGTGTCTTCATGGTCAACGACGGACGGGAGGACCCCGTCGAACGCGTCCCGGTGCCCGACAACGTGCCCCCGGCGGCGGCCGCGCGCGTCCACGACGTGCCGGCGGTGTCGGCACAGACGTCGATCCCCGAGGAATACCTCGCCGGGTACGCCGCCGGAGCGGCGAACGCCGCCCAGGAGATGCCGAACTGCCGGGTCACCTGGAACACCCTGGCAGGGATCGGCTACATCGAGTCCCGCCACGGCGCTTACGGTGGTGGGGCCAACGGTGACCCGATCATCGGCCCCCGGTTGGACGGCACCGGCGACTTCATGCGGATCCCCGACACCGACGGAGGTGAGATCGACGGGGACACCGAGTTCGACCGGGCAGTCGGGCCGATGCAGTTCCTGCCCGACTCCTGGCGGCTCTACGGTGCCGGTGGGGACCCGCACGACGTCGCTGATGCCGCGGCCGCGGCCGCCCGGTTGTTGTGCACCAGCAATGACACCGAGCGCGACCTGTCCACCCCGGAAGGGTGGAGTGAGGCACTGTACAGCTACAACCACTCCGAGCAGTACATGATCGACGTGCGCGATGCCGCGGCCAACTACGCGCTCGGGCAGTCGGCAGGGTAGCTGCGGGGTAACGGTGGGGTAGTCAGGGTGGTCTCGACACCAGCGGTCGGGTGGATAAGGCAGAATAGGGGGGAAACGCGTTCGAGGACCTTTTGACGTCCACCGAGGTCCACCTACTCCACCAACACAGCCGAGGAGGCTGACGAAGCAATGGCCGAAATCATGCAGATCATCGCCCGCGAGATCCTGGACTCCCGCGGCAACCCCACCGTCGAGGTCGAGGTCGGCCTGGACGACGGCTCCGTGGGCCGCGCCGCCGTTCCGTCCGGCGCATCCACCGGTGTCCACGAGGCCCACGAATTGCGCGACGGTGGCGACCGCTACCTCGGCAAGGGCGTCCTGGGGGCAGTGAAGAACGTCATCGAGGAGATCGACGAGGCCCTCGCCGGTCTCGAGGCCGACGACCAGCGCCTGGTGGACCAGGCCATGATCGAGCTGGACGGCACCCCCAACAAGGCCCGTCTCGGCGCCAACGCCATCCTCGGTGTCTCCATGGCCGTGGCCCGCGCCGCCGCCGACTCCGCCGGCCTGCAGCTGTTCCGTTACGTCGGTGGCCCCAACGGTCACGTCCTGCCGGTTCCGATGATGAACATTCTCAACGGTGGCGCCCACGCCGACTCCGGTGTGGACGTCCAGGAGTTCATGATCGCCCCGATCGGTGCGGAGACCTTCAGCGATGCGCTGCGCATCGGTGCCGAGGTCTACCACTCCCTGAAGAAGGTCCTCAAGGACAAGGGGCTGTCCACCGGCCTCGGCGACGAGGGTGGCTTCGCCCCGTCCGTCGACTCCACCCGTGCCGCCCTGGACCTCATCGACGAGGCCATCACCGCCGCCGGCTACTCCCTGGGTACCGATGTCGCCCTGGCACTGGACGTCGCCGCCTCCGAGTTCTACGAGGACGGCGCCTACAACTTCGAGGGTGGCAAGCGCACCGCCGAGGAGATGGCCGCGGTCTACGGCGAGCTCGTCGAGGAGTACGCCCTGGTCTCCATCGAGGACCCGCTGCACGAGGACGACTGGGAGGGCTGGGCCAAGCTCACCGCCGAGATCGGCGACAAGGTCCAGCTCGTCGGCGACGACCTGTTCGTCACCAACCCGGAGCGCCTGCGCCGCGGCATCAACGAGGATGTCGCCAACGCCCTGCTGGTCAAGGTCAACCAGATCGGTACCCTCACCGAGACCTTCGACGCCGTCGCCCTGGCACACAACAGCGGCTACAAGTCCATGATGTCCCACCGTTCCGGTGAGACGGAGGACACCACCATCGCCGACCTGGCCGTCGCCCTGAACTGCGGCCAGATCAAGACCGGTGCGCCAGCCCGTTCCGAGCGCGTGGCGAAGTACAACCAGCTGCTGCGCATCGAGAGCTACCTGGAGGGTGCCGCGGTCTACGCCGGTGCCTCCGCCTTCCCGCGGTTCACTGCCAAGTAGTACCGACTCCACCGGCTAGTATCGTCGCTCATGGGAACGAGGGATCGACAGGAGGCGCAGGGCGACCGGCAGGACGGCCGTCAGGTCGGCCTGCCGCGTCCCCGGTCGGTCGAGCAGCGTGACCGCCGGAACCGGCAGGTCCGTCAGGCTCCGAGGCAACTCGCCCGGACGTTCGTCGCCCTGCCGAAGAAGATGAATCCGATCGTTGCTCTGGCGGTTCTGCTGGTCGTCGTGTTCGTGGCTCTGTCGGTCGCCACCCCGCTGCGGAACTACTTCCAGCAGGAGGCGGAGCTGGCTGAGATCCACGCCGAGATCGAGGCACAGCAGGAGGAACGCGACCGCCTCGAGGCCGAGCTGGACCGCTACCAGAGCGAGGCCTACATCCGGGAACAGGCACGTACCCGCTTAGGCGTCGTTGAACCGGGGGAGTCGGCGTTCCGCCTGATGGATCCGCGGATCAACCCGTCTGCCCCCGGAGGAACCGGTGCCGAGGAGACCGAGGGCGATCCGGACCCGTGGTACACCCAACTCTGGGGCTCGGTGGCCACACCGCCGGACAGCGACTCCGGGAACGGTGCCGGCGGAGACGGCGACACCGACTCCGACACCGGCGGTGGCGGCGAGTCATCCAACCTGCCTATCGACCCGAACCAGCCGGAGGAACCCGCCCAGGAGGGCGATCCCGAGGTGCAGCGTGAGCTGCAGGACCAACAACAGCAGCAACAACAGGGAGCACAGTGATGGCCGTCAGCCAGGCCGACAACGAGATCATGTCCAAGCAGCTCGGACGCCAGATTCGCGGTGCCCTGGAGGTGTCCTACCGCACTCCAGACGGTCAGCCCGCCGTGGTGAAGACCGCCCCGAAGCTGCCGGACGGCACGCCGTTCCCCACGCTGTACTACCTCACCGACCCGCGGCTGACCGCCGAGGCGTCCCGCCTGGAGGTCGCCGGGGTCATGCGCACCATGCAGGCACGGCTGGCCACCGACGAAGACCTGGCCGCCGACTACAAGGCAGCCCACGAGCACTACCTCGCCGAGCGCAACGCGATCGAGTCACTGGGTACCGACTTCTCTGGCGGCGGCATGCCCGACCGGGTGAAGTGCCTGCACGTGTTGATCGCCTACGCGCTGGCCGAGGGCCCGGACCGGGTACGGCTCGGCACCGAGGCAGTCGCCCTGGCCGCCGCGCACATGCCGAAGCTCTCCGGTACCGCCATCCCGGCGGACTGGCCGACCCCGGAGCAGCTCGGGACCTCCATCGCCGAGGCCTTCGAGGACCACGGTGCGGTGGACGAGATGCTGTACGAGGAGGACCAGTGAGTACCGCAACCTATGCGTCGATTGACTGCGGGACCAACTCGATCCGCCTGCTGATCACCGAGGTGGATGAGTCGGGAGCGACCCGGGAGATCAACCGCGACAACATCATCGTCCGGCTCGGCCAGGGGGTCGATGCCACCGGCCGCTTCGCCGACGCCGCCCTGGAGCGGGTGGACGACGCCCTGGCGATCTACGCCGACCGGATGGTCCGCCACGGCGTCTCCGACGTGATGATGGGAGCGACCTCGGCGACCCGCGATGCAGCGAACCGGGAGGAGTTCTTCGCGATCACCGGTCGACACCTCGGCAGGGTCGCCCTGGGGGCCCAGGCCGAGGTTGTGACCGGTCAGCGCGAGGCAGAATTGTCCTTCGCCGGGGCCGTGGCCGACCTTGCTGACGCCACCGGCGAGGCCAGCGAGTCCGGTCCTGCCACCTCCGGGCAGACCTGTGTGATCGACCTGGGTGGCGGCTCCACCGAGTTCGTCGTCGGTACCACCGAGCCCGGGAAGTCCGGGATCCTCGACGGTCGGGTGTACTCGGCGGACATGGGGTGTGTGCGGCTCACCGAGCGCTACCTGCAGTCGGTGCCGCCGACGGACGCCGAGATCGCCGAGGCCCGCAGCTATGTCGCGGAGCTGATGACCGTGGTCGACGAGAAGGTGGACCTGTCCTCGGTCGACCGCGTGGTCGGTGTCGCCGGAACGGTGACCACCGTCGCGGCGATCCAGCTGGGGCTGACCGACTACCGTCCCGAGGCGACCCACATGGCGCAGCTGGACCTGGGGGAGTTCCGCGACACCGCACTGGGGCTGCTCGGCGAGACGGTCGAGGAACGTCGGGCACATGCCCCGATGCACCCGGGTCGCGCCGATGTGATTGGCGGTGGGGCACTGGTGATCGACGCCTTCGCCACCCGGTTCCTGGCAGAGGGGCTGTCGTCGATCACCATCAGCGAGAAAGATATCCTTGACGGGATGCTCGCAGAGGTCATCGCCCGCAACCACGGGTGACGACCGAAGCTGACGGTCACGGCGCGACCGCGGCATCGCCCCTATAGCCCAATTGGCAGAGGCAGCGGACTTAAAATCCGCGCAGTGTCGGTTCGAGTCCGACTAGGGGCACGAAAAAGCCAGGCCGGAGAGTCTTTCTCCCGCCTGGCTTCGCTGTTGGTGCCGGTG